>Ga0210009_1000162_pt1 | contig 85277 bp, 70 predicted proteins | sample CryGeyCG2114_065_FD_185457 | JGI IMG/M metagenome (GOLD analysis project Ga0210009, IMG submission 185457) | Groundwater microbial communities from aquifer - Crystal Geyser CG12_big_fil_rev_8/21/14_0.65 (SPAdes) (version 2) | ecosystem: Environmental > Aquatic > Deep subsurface > Groundwater ...
TGTAAAGGTAAAGCGTCAAGCCAAGCGTTACATCCTTAGGCTAATAACTGCTCACGATTAGCGCTTGGGATTATTTTTGTTTATCCGTAATGAAGATAATTCCGCTAAAATTCAGCTCGCTTTTGTCCCAAAACGTGCCGCGTATTTCTTTAAAACCTACAGTTTATGCTAATGCTAAAAAGGTGAGCCATGGTGATTGGCGAGACGACCGTCCGCTCCATGGCCGCTTTTTGGTATCCATGCCATCGCGGCATTTGTGAATCCTTGCACATCAGACGGAGCAGCCCTGCACCAAGGACAGACTGGAACAGCGTCCCAGTTTAACTGCCAGTTCGCCATCTGATAGGCAGGACGCCTGAATGTCGTGCAATGCAGGGATGCATGAGAACGACCATGGCTCTCGTTCAACAACTTAGAAACCCTAGGTTTCTATTCACCGAGCTGGCGAGTAAACACTATGGCAAGCCTGTATTAATGAATATCAGCAAATGCTAAACACCTCACAACTCAAGTTACGAATCCCCGACACAACCTTCCAACACATTTCCGTCCACGTTCAACATCTCCCCAACAAATAGGCTCAATCGCTTTGTTCAGCGATAACTCTCTGCCTTTTCACAAAAACGCATAAATATTCTAATTTAATTCAAATTGGCTGTTGCAAAGGCCCATAAAAGCGGTTAGTTTAAATCCACTAAATACGGATAGACGTCCGTAACAACGCATTCAAGGCTTCACTGTATTTTGAGCAGTTAAGCCACTAAAGTTAAATACCGAGAGAGTAAAATGAGCCCACTACTGAACGCTATCCACCACCATCACCATATGCGGTAGCCTTCGGACGCTCACTGCCGGAGGACTATATCCTTCTGGCGGACTGATTCAAGATGATCATAAACCCCTGGAAGGAATTCCGGGGGTTTTTGCTTTTAGGCGTTAATTTTGAATCTTTTAATTATGATACTTTTGAGCGAGATAACACTATGACTGAATCGAACCGTTTACGCATCGCCATCCAAAAATCTGGCCGTCTTTCTACTGAATCTCAGCAACTGCTAAAAAGCTGTGGTGTTAAATTTTCCATTAATGAACAACGCCTTATCGCTCACGCCGACAATATGCCTATCGATTTACTGCGCGTTCGTGATGACGATATCCCAGGATTGGTGATGGACGGTGTGGTTGATATGGGGATCATAGGTGAAAACGTGCTCGAAGAGGAACAAATTGAGCGTCAAACCCTGAACAAGCCCGCCGATTGCCTCAAACTGCGTCAGTTAGATTTCGGCTCATGTCGCCTCTCGTTAGCCGTACCCACAGAATTCAGTTACGCCGATGCCTCCTCATTAGAAGGACTGCGCATCGCCACGTCTTACCCGAACCTGCTGCGCCGTTTTATGCAGCAAAAAGGCATAAATTATCGCGACTGTATGTTAAAAGGCTCGGTTGAAGTCGCCCCGCGCGCCGGCCTTGCCGATGGGATTTGTGATCTCGTGTCGACGGGCGCCACCTTAGAAGCCAACGGTTTATACGAAACCGAAGTGATTTACCGCTCTATGGCCTGCATCATTCAATCGACCCAAACCCAAACGCCGACTAAACAAGCACTCATCGACAAGATTCTGTCCCGCGTCAATGGTGTTATCCGCGCCCGTGAGAGCAAATATATCCTGCTGCACGCGCCAACCGAAACCTTAGATCAAATCGTCGCCCTGCTGCCCGGCGCTGAAAACCCCACCGTATTGCCATTAAACGATGATACTAACCGCGTCGCTATCCACGCCGTCAGTACCGAAGATTTGTTCTGGGATACCATGGAGCAGCTGACCGCACTCGGTGCCAGCTCGATTCTGGTGATGCCAATCGAAAAAATGATGGGGTAATCTATGGAAATCCTAACTTGGTCAACCCTATCAAGCGCCGAGCAGAAAACGGCGCTAAAACGCTCGCCCTTAATTGGTGACAGCGGCTTAGAACAAAGCGTTCGCGCCATTATCGATGCGGTGGCAACGCGGGGGGATGCCGCCATTGCCGAATTTAATCAAAAGTTTGATGGCTTCAATAGCACGACCAGTGATGTAAATGGACAAGGAAGTGGCGAGCTGCGCATGGGCGAAGCCGAGATTGCTGCGGCAAGCGCACGGGTATCGCCAGAGCTGAAAGCGGCGATCGCCAAAGCCATGGCGAACATAGATGTGTTTCACAGCGCCCAGCAATTTCGCCCGATTGATATGGAAACCGAGGCGGGAGTACGCTGCGAGCTACGTAGCGAACCGATTGAAAAAGTGGGTTTATATATCCCCGGTGGCAGCGCGCCATTGATTTCGACCGTGATGATGCTTGCCCTGCCCGCCAAAATTGCCGGCTGCGAACAAAGAGTATTGGTCAGCCCACCGCCGATCAACGATGCCATTATCTATGCCGCCAATGCCTGTGGGATCACTGAAATCTATCAAGTGGGCGGCGCGCAGGCCATTGCAGCGCTAGCCTTTGGCACGGAAACGATCCCGGCGGTCGATAAGATTTTTGGTCCTGGTAATCGCTATGTGACGGAAGCTAAACGTTTAGTGTCACAGGATGGTCGCTGCACTGTGTGTATCGATATGCCAGCAGGCCCTTCTGAGGTGTTAGTGATTGCCGATAGCGACGCGAATTGCGAATTTATCGCCGCCGATTTGCTTTCACAAGCGGAGCACGGCCCTGATTCACAAGTGATTTTAGTGACAGATTCGCAAGCTATCGCGGACGGTGTGAATGAGGCGTTGGCAAGACAACTCGCCGTCCTGCCGCGTTGTGATATAGCTACAACGGCGCTCCTCAGCAGTCGCACCTTTGTTGTGGACGATATGCTGCAAGCCGCGCAGGTTTCTAATCAATATGGGCCTGAGCACTTGATCATTCAAACGCGCTTTCCCCGTGAGGTGCTGAAAAACATTCGCGCGGCAGGCTCAGTATTTTTAGGCGCTTATACGCCTGAATCTGTTGGCGATTATGCCAGTGGCACCAACCACGTGCTGCCGACCTACGGTTACAGCCGCGCCGTGTCGAGCCTGTCATTAGCCGATTTTAGCCGCCGCTTTACCGTGCAGGAACTCAGCGCTAAGGGTTTAATCGGATTGGGGCAAGCGGTCATGACATTAGCCAGTAACGAATTGCTCGATGCGCACAAAAATGCCGTTGCCATTCGCCTAGCTAGCCTAGAAAAATGATCCGCCTAGATCTTAAATGATTAGCGCTTAAGTGATTGAAAATAGAGCTGAGTGAAGAAAATGAGCCAAGTGAGCAGCATGGAAAAGACAGTAGAACCCACAGTATTAGCGCTAAATTTAGCCGAGCGCCTAGCGCGCCCTGAGTTACTGGATTTAACGCCCTACCAGAGTGCCCGCAGACTGGGCGGTCGTGGTGATATTTGGATCAATGCCAACGAATCGCCCTTTAATAATGTCGATACGGCAGCACTCGATTTATCAAAATTGAATCGTTACCCAGAATGCCAACCGCCGCAGCTTATCAATGCCTACAGCGAATACAGTGGCGTAAGCGCCAGCAAGATAGTCGCCAGCCGCGGCGCCGATGAAGCGATTGAACTGTTAATTCGCGCCTTTTGTATACCTGGCGTCGACAGCATTGCCTGCTTTGGCCCGACCTACGGCATGTATGCCATCAGCGCGAACACCTTTAATGTGGGCGTTAAAGCGTTAAGTCTCAGCGCGGAATATGGCTTGCCGACAAGCTATGCCGAGGACGTTCGCGGCGCAAAACTGGTGTTTATCTGCAATCCCAATAATCCGACCGGGACTGTTATCGACAAAGCTATTATCGAGCAAGCAATCAAAGCCCTACCCGACGCGCTTGTGGTGATCGATGAGGCCTATATTGAATTTTGTCCCGAATACAGCGTGGCGGATTTGCTGGAAAGCTATCCTAATCTAGTGGTACTGCGCACCCTGTCAAAAGCCTTTGCACTCGCCGGCGCACGCTGCGGTTTTATGCTGGCAAACGAGGCCGTAGTCGAAATCATTATGCGCGTGATTGCCCCCTATCCGGTGCCGCTACCCGTCAGTGAAGTCGCCACCCAAGCATTATCGAGCGCTGGCGTTGCGCGGATGAAAATTCAGGTAAGGGAGCTCAATCAACAGGGTAAAAGACTCACCGCGGCACTCAATCTTTACTGTGAGCAATGGGGTGGCAGAGTGCTAACGCCCAATGGCAACTACGTATTAGCAGAATTTGATGATGTCACCAAGGTAGCAGCGTTACTGCAAGGCAGTGGTGTTGTCGCCCGCGCCTACAAAGATCCAAGGCTTGCCAAAGCGATCCGTTTTAGCTTTAGTTCAAAGGCGGATACCGATCGCTTAGTCGCCCTTTTTGAGTCACAACGAGTTGAATAATAAAACGAACTATATTTTAAGGTAGCGCCATGAACCCACAATTTGTCCCAAACGTTGCACAAAAAATTCTGTTTATCGACCGCGATGGCACCTTGATTGAAGAGCCCGTCACCGACAAACAGGTCGATAGTCTGGCGAAATTAGTGTTTGAGCCACAGGTGATCCCCGCTTTGCTGCGTCTGCAAAAGGCGGGGTTTCGCTTAGTCATGGTCAGCAATCAAGACGGCCTTGGCACACCGTCTTTCCCGCAGGAAGATTTCGACGCCCCCCACAATATGATGATGCAAATCCTCAAAAGCCAAGGGGTGCACTTCGAAGATGTGGTGATTTGCCCGCACTTTAATGATGAAAATTGCAGCTGCCGCAAACCTAAGCTTGGGCTAGTCAAAGACTATCTCACCCAAGGCTGCATCGATTTCACCCAATCGGCGGTGATTGGCGATCGCGAAACCGATGTGGAACTCGGCAATGCTATGGGTATTAAAAGCCTGAAATATCAACGCGACACTTTAGGCTGGAACGCCATCGCCGATGCGCTGCTGAGTAAAGGCCGCACCGCGACGGTCGTGCGTACCACCAAAGAAACTGACATTCGTGTGACGGTTGATCTCGACAGTTCAGTCAAAGGCAAAATAGACACTGGCATTGGCTTTTTCGACCATATGCTCGATCAAATTGCCACCCACGGTAATTTTAGAATGGATGTGAAAGTCGATGGCGATCTGGAAATCGACGATCACCACAGCGTCGAAGACACTGCGCTGGCCATAGGTGACGCCCTGCGCCAAGCGCTCGGTGACAAACGCGGCATTGCCCGTTTCGGCTTTAGTCTGCCGATGGACGAAGCTAAAGGTGAATGTCTGCTGGATATCTCTGGCCGCCCTTTTATCAAGTTCTCGGCCGATTTTGAGCGTGAGCACGTCGGCGAAATGGCCACTGAAATGGTGCCACACTTCTTCCGCTCCTTTGCCGATGGCCTGCGCTGTACGCTGCATGTCGCCGCCGAAGGCGATAACGACCACCACAAGGTTGAAGCCCTGTTTAAAGTGCTCGGCCGTGCGCTACGCCAAGCGGTTAAAGTCGAAGGCGATATTCTGCCATCGAGCAAAGGCGTGCTTTAAGGCAGCAGCATAAATCGTTTAAGAGGTTAGGATGCAACAAGACACTCAATTAACAGCTGGCCGGCAATTAACAACTAGCCCACATTTAACAGCAAATGCATCAGCAGATGCAGAAACCGTCATCATAGACACGGGCTGTGCCAATTTAAACTCAGTACGTTTCGCCTTCGAGCGTTTAGGCGCTAAGGTGTTGGTCACAGACGATAAAGCCAAAATCAAAGCGGCAAAACGTGTGGTGCTGCCGGGTGTGGGCACTGCGGGAGCCGCCATGGCGTCCTTACATGAAAAAGGCTTAGTTGAACTCATTCAAGGCCTAACTCAACCTGTGCTGGGTGTATGTCTTGGCATGCAAATGCTCGCGGCGATTTCGAAGGAGCGCGGCGGCAAAGGTCAAGATTGTGAGTGCTTAGGCATAATCCCCACCGACATTTGCGAGCTGGATACGCAGTTACTCAAAGCTGAAGGCTTGCCTTTACCGCACATGGGTTGGAACCAACTTAAGCTAACGACACACTCACAAGGCGCCAACAGCCCTAGCGTTCACCCGCTGTTTGCGGGTATTGAAGATGGCAGTTATGTGTATTTCGTCCACAGTTACCGCGCGCCGTTGAGCGAATTTACCTTAGCAGAGTGTTCCTATGGTGAAGGCTTTAGCGCCGCCATCGGCAAAGGCAACTTTATGGGGGTTCAATTCCACCCAGAAAAAAGTGCCGCCGTGGGCGCGCAAATTCTGCGTAACTTTTTATTGATGGATGAAGCGCTGATGGACAAGTTGGCGCAGGAAAGGCTGACCAATGAATAAATTACTCATTAAAAAACCACTTATTAATAAATTAGTTATAGATAAATCAATCGAGGATGTGAACTCATGATAATCCCTGCGATCGATTTAATTGATGGCAATATCGTCCGCCTCTATCAGGGCGATTACGGCCAGCAGACCACCTTTGATTTAAGTCCTTTGGCGCAGTTGCAATCCTACGAGGCCCAAGGCGCTAAGTGGTTGCATATCGTTGATTTAACGGGCGCGAAGGATCCCGCTAAACGCCAAACTCGTCTTATCGGTGAACTCGTGGCGGGACTTAACGCTAACATTCAAGTGGGCGGCGGTATTCGCACGCAGGAGCAAGTCACTGAATTATTAGCTATCGGCGTAAAACGCGTAGTGATTGGTTCACTGGCGGTGAAAGAACCTGAGTTAGTTAAACAATGGTTTATCAAGTACGGCTGCGAGGCAATTTGCCTCGCGCTCGATGTCAATATCAACCAGAGCGGCGAGAAAATGGTCGCCGTATCCGGTTGGCAAAGTGGTGGCGGTAAGAGTTTAGAATCCCTTGTAGAAACCTTTAGCGCGGTCGGCTTAAAGCATGCGCTAGTGACTGATATTAGCCGTGACGGCACCTTAACGGGCGCGAATACCGCGCTTTATCAAGAAATTGCAGCAAGTTATCCCGATATCGCTTGGCAAGCCTCCGGCGGTATTGCGACTCTTGAGGATGTTGCCGCCGTGCGTGACAGCGGCGCTGCGGGCATCATTATCGGTAAAGCCTTGCTTATCAATCAGTTTAACGTGGCGGAGGCAATCCAATGCTGGCCAAACGACTAGTCCCCTGTTTAGATGTAAAAGACGGTAAAGTAGTGAAAGGCGTGCAGTTCCGTAACCACGAAATTGTCGGCGATATCGTCCCCCTAGCCGCACGTTATGCCGAAGAAGGCGCCGATGAGCTAGTGTTTTATGACATTACCGCCAGCGCCCACGAACGTGTGGTCGATAAATCTTGGGTGAGCCGCGTGGCGGAGCAGATTGATATTCCCTTCTGCGTGGCGGGTGGCATTAAAACCATTAGCCAAGCCCGTGAATTATTAGCCTTTGGGGCGGATAAGATTTCGATTAACTCGCCGGCCTTAACCGATCCGAGTTTGATCTCACGCCTGCAGGATGAGTTCGGCCGCCAATGTATCGTGATTGGTATCGACTCCTTTTTCGATGCCACCAGCAACAGCTATAAGGTAAAGCAATTTACCGGCGATGAAGCGGCGACTAAGGACACCCAATGGTTTACCCAAGACTGGGTTGAAGAAGTGCAAAAACGGGGTTGTGGTGAAATCGTGCTCAATGTGATGAACCAAGACGGCGTGCGTGGCGGTTATGATATCAAGCAGTTAAGTCTTGTTCGTGCGATCTGCGATGTGCCGTTAATTGCCTCGGGCGGTGCTGGGACTATGGCGCATTTCCGCGATGTATTTATTGAAGCTAAGGTCGATGCCGCGCTGGCAGCGAGCGTATTCCACAAGGCGATTATCAACATAGGTGAGTTAAAAGCCTATTTAGCGGCCGAAGGTATTGCAATTAGACTCTAGCTATTGCAACTAGAGGTCAATCGTTTATAGCGAGCTAATGCCGCCTCTCGCTACCGCGACAGTAAGAGCTAACAACCCAAATACGTCGCTAAAAAGCATCAACAAATTAAGAGTGAACACTATGTCAACGCAAACAAACACTAAGTCGGATTTTAGCCCTGTTCAAGTTAATGAGTTGGATTGGGATAAACAGGATGGGCTTATTCCTGCCGTGATCCAAAATCACTTATCGGGCAAGGTATTAATGCTCGGTTATATGGATAAGGCCGCGTTGGAAAAAACCTTAAGCACAGGTGATGTGACCTTTTTCAGTCGCTCAAAACAGCGTTTGTGGACTAAGGGTGAAACCTCGGGCAATACGCTAAAGTTAGTGGCTATCGATAAGGACTGCGATAACGACAGCCTGTTAGTGCAAGTGATCCCCAATGGCCCAACCTGCCACAAAGGCACCGAAAGTTGCTGGTTAGATGATAATGCACACCCTTTTTTGAACAACCTCGCCAGCTTAATCACCTCGCGTAAAGGGCAAAGTGCCGATACAAGTTACACGGCGTCTTTGTTTGCGCGTGGCACTAAACGTATCGCCCAAAAGGTCGGGGAAGAAGGTCTCGAAACCGCCCTTGCCGCTGCGACCCACGATAAGGAAGAGCTGGTTAACGAAGCCTCTGATCTTATCTATCACTTGCTGGTATTGCTTGAAGATCAAAACTTAAGCCTTAGTGACATCACAGCAAACTTGCTGGCAAGACATGAAAAGGCACTGCAGAGCAAAGCATAAACGGCTCACTGGCTTTGATATCACGCTGGTCGCTTACATCTAGAAATGCCGCACACTTAAGCCAAGTCTGCGGCATTTTTTATCGCGCGTTAAATGTAGCTAACTCCTCTTTCCTTCCCCTCGTTGACCATAAACTCAGTGTGAGTTAGACATATCTTGCAGCTTAGTCACATGACAAAAAACAAACAAAATACGGTTGTAATGGTTGACAAGTACACCTCAACTCCCTATGGTAGCCTCCGTTGCCGTTAGGTTATGAAGGCAAGGCATGAAAACACTTATCCGTTTTTACTCAACACACGCTAAGGCAAGTTTTATGTGTTTCACACCCTTTTATTATTCCTATCTGTAGCCGCAATGGATATACCCAAGCTACCTGAAGAGACGAGTTTCAGCATCTTCAGATTGTTTGGGTATAATAGGCACCTCGCCTGACCTTCCATTGTGGCCATATCCATCCTGCTCCGCTGAGCGCCACTGTCTCATTTGCTTAAATCATTTTGTGCTTGAATCGTTTCATATTGAATCGCATCAACATCTTTTAAGACAGTTGCTTTTGGATCAAATCTTTAGCTCATTTTCTTGCGACACGTATTTGAGATCATGTTATGACACAGAATAAAATTTTCGGCAGTCTGCTGCTTATCGCAGGCACCACAATCGGCGCGGGTATGCTAGCTTTGCCTATCGCATCGGCGGGACTCGGCTTTGGCACGTCCTCCGCCATCATGTTGATCCTATGGGCGCTGATGGCCTACACGGCGCTGCTAATGGTGGAAATCCACCAATTCGCCCCGAGCGATGCCAGCCTTAATCACTTGGCGCAACGCTTATTGGGCCGTAAAGGCCAGTTGATTGCCAATAGCGCCTTGATGTTTTTACTTTACGCCCTTTGCGCCGCCTACATTGCCGGTGGCGGTGAGCAAGTGAACCAAAAGCTGAGCACTTGGCTAGGGTTAAGTTTGCCACCACAGGCGGGCGCCATCCTGTTTACTCTGCTGATTGGGGCGATAGTGGGCATGGGAACCCACTGTGTGGACCTTATCAATCGCGGTTTATTTACCCTTAAGCTATTGGCATTATTGCTTATGTTGGCCTTGTTACTGCCGCAGGTAGAAAGCCCCCATTTACTCGAACTTCCACTTAACCAAGGTTTAATTGTCACGGCTATTCCGGTGATTTTTACCTCCTTTGGTTTCCACGGCTCGATTCCATCAGTGGTGCGCTACTTAGGCGTTGAGGTCAATGCCCTGCGCAGGATCATGCTGCTCGGCTCGGCTTTACCACTGGTCATTTATCTTTTGTGGCAACTGGGCAGTCAAGGCGTATTGAGCCAAAGCCAATTACTCGAAAACCAGAGTTTATCGAGCTTTATCAGTCAACTGGCAAGCGTACTGCACAGCGAATACTTAAGCAGCACGATTAGTCTGTTTGCCGATCTCGCCCTTGCGACTTCTTTTCTAGGCGTAAGTTTAGGCTTGTTTGATTTTATGGCCTCGACCTTAAGACGAGAGGATAATTTCTCTGGCCGTAGTCTGACCGCTGCCATCACCTTTTTGCCGCCCTTAGGTTTTGCGCTTTTCTACCCCCAAGGTTTTATCACAGCCCTAGGTTACGCTGCGATTGCGCTGGTGATCCTCGCCATCTTTTTACCTGTGGCCATGGTGTGGACACAACGCCAGATGCGGGACGCGGCTCATCTGCCGACGGGATATCGGGTCGCAGGCGGCAAGTTTGCCTTAATGCTCGTCACATTTTGCGGAATCGTGGTGATCGCCGCGCAGATGTTTAGCTAGCCGCAATTCACTCACCAAGAGTTAGCTAGCCCGAATAAAAGATTAGGTACAAGAGCCTGTAAAGCTTCAACTATTGACAGCAGGCTCTTGTCTATTCGATGATCCTTTCACATTAGTCAGCTAAGCCCTTGAGTGTTAAACTGCCTCTGATGCTCATGCACGCTGCGACAGCTCGAAACGCGGTAGCTTCGAAACGATAGCTCGAAACGATAGCTTCGAAGCAAAAGTGCCTCTATAAATACTGGTTAGTGTATTTTTGCGCAGCTAAGGTACGAGTTTAATCAGGGGTCAGTGAATAAGGATAGAAGTCGAACCCAATGCCAATCCACAACAAGCCGAATCTCCGTAAATTCCCCCTAAAAAAGACCTTATTAGCGACCAGCTTAACGGGCATCTTGGCGAGCGTGGCGTTAACCGTGTGGATTATGAATACCCAAGCCGAAAAACTGATTATGCAGGCGGCAAATGTTGCCCTCGCTGGCATGGACAGCGAGCTAATTAATATTGAGCTAGGCAACAGTCAGTTAGAAGATTGGCGCATTACCTCTGCCAATCTTAGGGTGCATGACAGCCATATCAGGCTGAATAACCTGAATATTCAGCTAAAACTTGATTGGCCGCAGAGCTTCGCCGAACTGAAACAGTTCAGCCAAATTGCTTACCTCACTCAAAAAATCACCCACATCTCCACGGGTGATATTGAGGTCGAGTTAGGGCAATCACTGTTTTTACCCAATCGAAATGCCATCGATGAACAAGGTCCCGCATTAGCCTTAGATATCAAATCATTACCCCTTATCGATATCGGCAAAACCAGCCTTATTCTCAACGCCCACCATCTCAACACCCAAAATGATTTACCCGCCTATCGTTTGGTAATGGATAAGTTGAGCCTTAACGGCGCGGGTGAAATCAACAGCGAGTTTAGCCACGAAGGTGAAAGCATAGCTAAACTCAAAGCCACACTCGCAGCCGAACAGTGGCAACTGACTAGTCAAATTGCACTCGCGCCGCTGCTTGCAAGCTTGCATCAAATCAGCCTGAGGCAAGCGCAGGACAGTATGCTGAGTCCGTTAACTAAACTTGATAAAGAGTGGCAAGCGTTAGCGATTGATTTACAAGGTCAATTGATGTCTGACAGCCGTATCACATTGACCTCGGGCGAGCTTATCAGTCAGCACCAGTTAATTGATCCTAAGCTGACCTTTAATCAGTTGGCGGCGCTAGAACTTGCGCCAAAACCCGAGCTTGTATCAAAACCTAAGTTAGCATTTCAAATTGCCGGGCATTTAGCCGAACTTGACCTAAGCCTTGAGCCCTTTACCTTAGCGCTAAGTCCAAATACAGAGCAGCAACAGCGATTGATGCAGCTGCTCGATAAGTCGCTGGCTAAGCCTTTAACTCAGCCTTCGTCTCAATCTTTAACCCAGCCGGCAGCCAAGACTGCTGCGGAGCAAGTGCCTGATCAAGTTGCAAGTCAAACAGCGAGTCAAATCGCTAAGCTGCTATCAGGGCTCAAAAGCACAGATGCACCTGTGGGAATATCGCTGACATTGGCTGAAACCCTGCATTATCCGCTAACACCAATCCAGCAGGATGCACAGAGCCAACCGCTTAAGAATGAGCCACTTAAAAATAAGCCGCTTAAGCTCAAGCTTCCCAAAGTTCAGCTAAAAACCTTAGGCAGTAAACTCGATACCCAAATCGATTTGGCCAATATTGAAGTGGTCAAGTCCGCCGAAGCGCTGTCCTTCAAAACAGATTGGCACCTTAACGCTAAACAAACCAGCTCACTGCAATTATCTGAATTATGGGCGAATACGCCCCAAGATCTCAGCTGGAATAGCAGCCAGTTAACCACTGCGGGCAAATTGAGCTTCAATCAAACGCCAAGCTCAACCGACTGGCAATTCATTACCACGCCTATCGACGCTACAACCCAAGCACAGCAAAATGCCAGCGACACACTGCAGTTCACGGTCGGCGGTCTTAAACAGTTAAGCACTCAAGATAACAATGCGGCTAAATATACCGATATAAGCCTTGGCAGTATCAAAGTACATGCCCATGGGCCGCTTACCGTCAGATCGCAGCGCAACTCAAATATCAGCTCAAGTATCAGCTCAACACAAACCTCAGAACCCGCGTCCGATACTGCACACCAATTAACACTGGCCTTGCCACCTTTGACCTTAGCACTGGAGCAACTGCATGTTTCGCAAACCACACAGATGGCGAAAAACCTAGCGACAGAGGCAAGCGCTGATAAAAACACTGATAAAAATAATGGTAAAAGCGCGAGCCCTAGCATCATCACTAAAACCGATATGAGCGCGGGCCATTTCTCGATTGCATTACAAAAAACCATGTCATTTGAGTTTAAGCCCGAGGTCGAAGCCCCACTCGACTCGTTGCTCGCAGCCACTTGGCAGAATCGGCTCGAATGGCAGGCCAGTCAGCTTAATATCGAAAAGCAGCTCAGCAGCAAGGGCCGAAGCCGCAAAGAAATCGTGCTTAAGTTGGACAAGTTAACGCTGGCACAAAGCTTAAATTGGAAAAATAATACGCTCTTTGGTGATGAGAGCTGGCAAGTGGGTACTGTTGAGCTACAAAGCCAACACAAGCTAAACCTTGCCACCGCGAGCAAGCCTTTAGTGCTGACGGGTCAATGGGTTGTCGACACTAGCATGACCGAGGCGCTGTCCTTGCTCAATCAAACCCAGCCCTTGCCTGCTGAGCTTAATGTCACGGGTCATAGCCAATTACAGGCGCAGTTTAACCTAACGCAAAGGCGCGATCAGACCCAATTTGCCATGCAAATTACCCAGTCGATGACCGAACTCGAAGGTTTTTATCAGGACACCACCTTTGAGGGCGGAAAACTGCAGGCGCAATGTGAGTTTACTTGGGGCCTCTCCCATAAAAAAGAGCCGCATAAAAAGCCGCAGGATAAAGGCTATTTTAGCAGTCTTAGTAAGCTCAATTGTCCGCAGACGCTGATAACCTTTAACCTGTTTGATCCTGGCTTTCCGCTCACCGATATCGAAGTGGAAGCCGATATCGCCCTTGGCAAAGATGCGCAGAAGCTGCCCGACAATTGGCTGCAGCAACTCACAGGCTTAAGTGACACCGATGTTTCCATGACAGCCAAAGGCAAAGTACTTAGCGGCCAGTTCCTACTGCCAGAATTTAATCTTAAATTGCAGGATAAATCCCATGCCTATCTCCTATTGCAGGGCATGAGCCTGGAAGAAGTGCTACGTATTCAGCCACAAATTGGTGTCTATGCCGACGGCATATTCGATGGCGTATTACCCGTCGATTTAATCAACGGCAAAGTGTCGATCACCGGCGGTCAACTCGCCGCCCGCGCCCCCGGCGGCCTAATCGCCATCTCGGGCAATCCGGCGGTTGAACAGATGCGCCAATCTCAACCCTACCTCGACTTTGTCTTTTCGACACTTGAACACTTACAATACAGTCAATTATCGAGCAGCTTTGACATGGACCAAGCCGGAGATGCTAAGCTACTCGTCGAAGTGAAAGGCCGCAGCCAAGGGGTTGAACGCCCAATCCACTTGAATTACGCCCATGAAGAGAACATGCTGCAATTATTTAGAAGTCTGCAAATTGGTAATGACTTGCAGGACAGAATCGAAAAATCAGTGAAGTAACAAGGAAACCTCAGTGAAGATAATTCAATTACAGCAAATTAGCCTAAATGCCCGAAGCGCGCTTGTCGCCTTGGCTGCACTTGCCATATTACCGGGCTGCGCACCCACGGTAAAAATTGAGCCGCCGGATAAACCTATCGTTATCAATCTCAATGTGAAAATTGAACACGAGATAAAAATCAAAGTGGATAAGGAGCTAGATCAGCTTCTGTCAGATGAGCAGTTGTTCTAATACATCAGAATTGAGGAATCACTATGAAATCAATGCGACTAAAATCAAAGTTACTACAACTATTAACCCTCAGCTTCTTGAGCCTTAGTCTTTTAAGCCTTAGTGCCTTCGCCATGTCACTTCAAGAAGCGAAATCACAGGGCTATTTAGGCGAGCAAACCAACGGCTACTTAGGATTAGTGCAAGCCAATCCCGAAGCCAAAGCCGTGATGGACGACGTCAATAACAAACGTCGCGCCCACTACGAAACCATCGCCAAGAAGAACAAACTCTCCGCCGCCGACGTCGCTAAACTCGCCGGCGAAAAAGCCATAGCCGCCACAGATAAAGGCAACTATGTGCAAGATGCCAAAGGTAAATGGATTAAAAAGTAGTCCGCTTTTAAAGCGCTCTAGCGCATAAAAGCCAAACGGGTTGACTTAAACAAAACGCCTGCAATAGCAGGCGTTTTTATGGGTGGAGTTTGATTAAGCACAGTCATTCCAGTGACACGCCGTCCTGTTACCTAGTAAGAAGTATCCCTATAGGCTCAACCGTGACATCCCTGTCACGGACGGTCACTTCCATGACAGTGCTTAATCTCATCACCCTCTGCGGATACTAGTAACTAATCTAACAATGGATGTCTTATTAAAATTCCGAACCACGCGGCTACAGCAATGATAATAGGGCGTGTCTTCAACACTTATCTGGATTCTGCGAGGGCGCGGCATACAAACCTCCTTGTTCAATGCTTAACCAAAGGTTAACTACTGCACTATTAAAGCTGGGAGTCCATTTTACCTCGTACTTTGCGACTATTAATTCAGATTCTATGAATTCAGACTCTATGAATTCACAGCGAACTTTGTTCTCCAGTGGCATTCAGCCGGAAATACTGTCCTTGCCGGATCAGCAGCCCTTCTGAGCTACGAGGCGGAATACTGCCTCTGTAGTCACGCGGATGTCTGACATTCACCGCCAGCACTTTGCCCTGATACAGGCTTTTTACCCGCCATTGCGGCGTATGACCTACCACTACAGCCTGGGCGTTAAATTTCGTTAGCGTTGCTTCGACCTGATGCTGAGTTAAGTCGTCCTCGAAATAACCTCTGTACCAGGAGGGGCCATAACGGGTCGACAACAGATACTCCAAATCCCCCTGATCTGGCTTAGGAAAATAGCCAATGCGGTACTGGCTGCGCACTATCTGGTTTAGATCGCTCAGGCTATAGTTCAGCTCCGCCAGTTTAGGGTGCAAGCCACCATGTACAAATAAATGGCCGTTAATCAGCTCAGCCGTGTTTTTACTGGCCAGCCAACGTCCTAACAAAGACTGTTCGTCATACAGTTCAAACTGCTGTTTGCCCAACAAAGTAGCGACGTACTGGTACTTTTTTGCTGCGCTCTGAAAATTACCCTGCAGGTTTTTAATTTCATGATTGCCCAGAATGTAATGCACTGTGCCACCATGCATCAGGGCCAGTTGCTCCAGCTGGTAAATAAACCACAGCACCTGAGTGGTAGACGAATCGCGGTCAACAAAGTCGCCCAGCAGCACCAGATGGCCTTTGCCAAAGGTCCAGTTCAGCTTTGTATCTATCACTTTTGCAGCTATTAAAAAGTCGCGCAAAGTCTTGTAGGCACTTTCAATATCAGACAGCACCAGAATGGCTTCATCATCCTGATACTCAATGGCTGGTGTTTTAATGTCGCCATGAATTTCAAGGCTGAAACTGGTGTTTTCCAAAGGAAAATACACTTCAGTTTTCAGGCGCTGGCCCAGCGGAACCTCTTGTTGCTGCAGATAAAAACCCTGCTCGCGACTGCCTCTGATATGGTTGACCTGCAACTGATCGCCCTGAAAAAATACATGAGGGCCCTCATCACCCACTTTGTAAGCCCGTTCATCATCGCCGTAATCTACATCCACACCAAAATACAGCGCCAGAGCAAACGTTAAAGCAAGCAGTAATGTCAGAGTAGCAAAAAAGTGCTTTAAATTGGTCAGAATCAATTGCATCACAACTCTCCATTTGTCAAACAACCCACTGAATCACATATTGTCTTTTAATACTCTGAGTACTTTTCTGGTCAAGGTGATCACCAGTAAGGCACTGAAAGTGGCGATGGGAATAAACCAGACACCAAGCAACTCCTGATCGGCAGGATAAGGAGCGGCAAAAAAACCTACGGCGAGGCTGTAGCCATCGCCGGCAGACCAGGTACCGACCGAATCCGGCATAATTACTTTTGCTCCGGCCGTAAAAAACAGCGCAAAAGCAATGCTGAAACCAAAGGCCGCCATGGCGTAATACAAAGTGGCCGTCACCCCTTGTTTTACTTTTTGAATAGCTTTAAAACCGGCAGGAAGTGGCGCTCCATTCGTGATATGAGCGACGTAGGCCAGAGCCAGCTGACGTGGTTCACCAAAGCCCTGTAAAATGGCTTTAGCATCCACAACCTGACCAGAATGTTGTTGCTGCTCCAGTGCATCAAAAATATGGCTTTCAATTTCTTTCAGTACTTCCTGCGCTTCTGTTTTATCCAGCCTTGCCAGATAACGCTCCAGCTGCTTCAGGTACTGATGAATCACATCGTGTTGTTCCATTGTTATTCTCCTTGCACAGGTAAAACGTCTGGGCCCGGATGAGCCAATAAAAATTCAATATCAAGCACGGACTGGCGCCATAAGGTGATCAAATCGGCCAGCTTATGATGGCCAGTAGCCGTCAGGCTGTAATACTTACGCGGCCTGACATCGCCTTCCTGCACCCACTGTGCATCCACAATACCTTCACGTTTCAGCCTGTCTAACAGCGGATACAACGTGCCTTCGGTAATGGCGGCACTTTTGAAACTTTGCAGCAGCTTTAACAGCTGCAACCCATACAAAGTACGGTGTTGCAGCGCTGCCAAAATCACCAGTTCCAGCGTGCCTTTGCGCAACTGCACTTCCCATTTTTCCTGAGTTTTTTCTTCTTTCTCATCTGCTGTCATAAAGTAACTATGCCATGAATTATACCTTGCTATACATAGTAATATGTATAGCAGATCGTCTCATACATTAGCAAGAGGATTTTTTGAGCACTGTTTGATGAGTGCTGGAAATAACTAAAACTGAAGCCGCAGTGATGCAGCTTCAGTTTTTTAGGTGTGTTGCGATAGGGGTATGCAGATGAAAGTAATTGTTTAACTCAGTCTGGCTTGTACAAGATCCGCCAGCCGAAAACCAATCAACATAAAGACGACAAAAATCAGTCCTTCTATAGCTCTTGATCCAGCTAATACCAAAGCAGGGCCCGGACAAAAAAAGACAAAAGACCGGACACCCACAACTTTTTTTGCTTTTAGCGCTACACAAACAACACCAAAAACAGTGCCAACCATCGATAAATGAAAACTCTCGCCTTTTGAATCAACAGACTATGCAAATGCTAAAAGGTGCGCCATGGTGATTGGCGAGACGACCGTCCGCCCCATGGCCGCTTTTTGGCATCCATGCCATCGCGGCATTTGTGAATCCTTTCACATCAGACGAGGCGGCCCTGCATCCAAGGACGACTTGAACAACCTCCATGTTTAACTGCCAGTTCACCATCTGATAGGCAGGACGCCTGAATGTCGTGCAATGCAGGGATGCATGAGAACGACCATGGCTCTCGCTCATAAGCTTAGAAACCTTAGATTTCTATTCACCGAGTCGTCGAGTGAACGCCATGGCAAACCTACTTGGGATGATAAAGAGTGCTTTATACAAAAAGAAAATCCGAATTAAGAGTAGCAAGGCTCACGAGTTAACATTCAGTGGCATTTCATAGCAAGGAGTTGAAAATTAATATGGATATAGAAAAATACTATCGATAGCACATCTGCGCCATAGGGATTTGAGCAAATAATCAGCTACTGGTGTATATCAAAAACAATAGTAATTGATGCCTAATGGTAGATATTAAAAACCAACAATAACTATTTATATGCAACTACTCTATGCCGCAACCACATGACGCTGTACACGTAATGGGTGTAAGCGATTATGCATCACTTTAATGGTTTCAAACTGCACCATAGTTTTAGCGCCCGACAAGACACATTCGGGTGACAATAGCATCACTAGCGCGGATTGCAGGGTATTTTCAACCACAAGCACGAGTGCCCTTTGCTTTTGGCATTTAAGCTCAAAGACTTTACCCACATCGCTATAAACACAGACATCACTGGTATCAAAAAACCATGATTTTGGCATCTGTGGTGTCAGCATAAAATGGGCAGCGGTGGCATTGAGGGCAATTTGCACAATAGCTGCATCGGACAAAGACAGGGTTTTAGGCAATCTATCGAGTAAGTTCATATAGAATTTGGCGTGCGCAATATTAAATTCCATGCTTGATAAGGCATCAGGAATGAGTAATTTTGCTTTATAAGACGTCAGAAATTCTATCTCGGAACCTAACGATACGCCTAACACACCATACGAATCGTTATATTTCCATTGCCAATCTTTTTGCGGCATTAATAACATAACGGTGACCCAATATTTGAACACTGGGACATAATAGTAGATATTTTATCCAATATCAAAACAAAAATAATAAAATACAAACTAATTAACAATAGCTTAGTAGATCTGCTATTTGATCTTAACTGCGATCTAAGGATCGTTTTAGATCGCAGTTAGTTGAAAAGATCTTATTTTAGATCCCTATCTTGATCTTAAGATCATTATTTTAATCGGTAGGCTTCTACAATTTCTTTAATTAACTTTGGACCTTGATAAATAAAACCCGAGTAAATCTGAACCATAGTGGCACCCGCATCAAATTTGGCCAAGGCATCTTCGGCACTATTGATGCCGCCTACACCGATGATCGGGATCTGTCCCTTTAAGCATGCAGCTAACTGCTTGATCACTTTGGTAGATAGCTCTGTCAAAGGTTTGCCGCTTAAGCCACCGCTTTCATTGGCGTTGGCAAGACCGCTAACACCATCACGCGTTAGGGTAGTATTAGTCGCAATTGCGCCATCAAATTTGTTTTTAATCAAAGCCTGCGCGATATTCTCAATTTCTTCACTAGTTAAATCAGGTGCAATTTTAAGCGCGATGGGCACGTATTTTTTATGCTTTTCGGCCAGTTCAAGTTGCTTAGTTTTAATTGCGCTCAATAATTCATCTAATAGATCGCCATATTGCAGCGATCGTAATCCTGGGGTATTGGGTGATGAAATATTCACCGCAATATAAGCCGCATAGGGATACACTTTATCCATGCAGATCAAATAATCGTCCTTCCCCTGCTCTACTGGCGTGTCTTTATTTTTACCGATATTCACGCCGACCATAATATTAGTCTTCTTGGCGAGCAAGTTTTTGACTAAGTTATCGACACCTTTATTATTAAACCCCATGCGATTAATGATCGCTTTTGCGGGCTTTAATCTAAATAGCCGGGGCAAATCATTACCGGGTTGTGGTCTTGGGGTGACAGTCCCCACCTCAACATGACCAAATCCCATCGCATGAAAGGCATCAATCGATTCACCATCCTTGTCCATACCCGCAGCGAGTCCCACTGGGTTAGGAAAAGTCAGTCCCATAAAGCTCACGGGAGCCGGTACAATCGTTTGTCCATACAGGCAGGTTAATGGACTATTGGCAGTCATTTTTAAGCTACCGATAGCAAGATGATGAGCTCGCTCAGGATCCATCTGAAACATGACTTTCTGTGCGATTTTATAAAACATGTACTTTCCTCGACCTAAAAAAAGCCCCGGCGATCGCCAGGGCTTCTGATTGTTATAAAAGTTTACTTTTGGCCTTCGCAATGAAGGATCAGAAGGTTCAGTTCACGTAGGGCGACAGAGAACTTAGCAAACTCATGGCTTTGCGACGTTTTGAAGTCAGCGAGCATATGGAACCATCTTTCCAGCAGGGCTTGATTGGTATCAATCCACTGGGAAATCACGCTTTCGGCATCACAGGTTTCACTGCAGGTTCTTAGTACCACTGAACTTAATGCACGTTGTTGCCAATCCAACTCTTCCCTAAAGGCGGCGCGAGCCAGCGCTTGCCAATGGTTCGCCACAGGTTGGGCACTGATCTGTTCTAAGAACCAGTGCAGCTCAACGCGGGCGCCGAGTTTGAAGTAAGTCTCGGCAACTAATGCCACAGTCTTATCTTCTGCTTGGGCAATTTGTGCTATGTCTAAGGCTGAGAACAAGGTACTCATATTAGCCACAACGGTCGCCACAGCCTGCGGGACATTCTCTCTGATCAAGGCATTGACCTCAGATTGAATACCTTTAGCTTCATCTTCTACTAGGTATAAATGAACATTCGCTTTGATCTGTTCAAATACGGGTTTGAAGAAGGCAACCGTCTGCTCAATGCTCCAAGTACGGTTACGGTGACGCAGGAACCAGCGACACGCACGGCGCATATTGCGACGTAACTGGTGCAACATCTCACCTTGAACCACAGCAGGTACGATACCGTTTAAGTCAGTGATCGATTTAGTTAATTCAGCTAAACCAAATACTTCGCGAGCCATAGTGTAACAAATCGCCGCATCGGCAACTGAGGCACCTGTCTCATCTTGCATACGTTGAACGAAGTTAAGCCCCATGTCGTTAACGAGTTCATTGGCGAGTGAGGTCGCAATGATTTCGCCGCGCAGTGGGTGAGTCGCCATTCTGTCGCTGTATTTTTCCTGAAGTTTTTTCGGGAAATACGCGATAAGCAGTTGGCTTAACAGTGCATCTTCAGTGATTTCTGGGGTCACTAACTGCTCTTTCAGCACCATTTTCGCATAGGCAACCAGAACTGATAGCTCAGGACGTGTTAACGCACGACCACTGGCTAAACGCTCGGCCAGCTCATCGTCAGAGGGTAAGAACTCTAAGGCTCTGTCTAACTTGCCTTCTTTTTCCAGATACTGGATAAAGCGGATCTGTTCTTTTAACTGCTCCGCACCGCGCACTTGGGTGACAGAGATAGTACGCGTTTGATCTTTACAGTCTTGCAGTACGATCTGGCCGACTTCTTCAGTCATTTCTTCCAGTAAACGGTTACGCTGCTTAAGCGTCAGCTCACCTTCGGTTACCATAGCGTTCAGCAAAATCTTGATGTTCACTTCATTGTCTGAACAGTCCACACCGCCGACGTTATCCACGAAGTCAGTGTTGATACGGCCGCCGTTAGCCGCATATTCGATACGACCTAACTGAGTACAACCTAAGTTACCGCCCTCGCCGACTATCTTAGCGCGCAGTTCACCACCGTTAACCCGCAGGGCATCGTTGGCACGATCGCCAACTTCAGCGTGGGTTTCGCGTGAGGATTTCACATAGGTACCGATACCGCCATTCCAGATCAGATCCACTGGCATTTTCAGCAGCTCTTTCATCAGCTCAGTTGGGGTCATAGAGGTTTTCTCTGTGGCCAACATTTGCTTCATTTCTGCCGACAGTGGGATTGATTTAGATGAACGGAGGAAAATTCCACCGCCCTTAGAAATCAACTTGCTGTTGTAATCTTCCCAGCTTGAACGTGGCAGAGCGAATAAACGCGCCCGTTCATCATAACTTAATGTCGTATCCGGATTTGGATCGATAAAGATATGCATATGGTTAAAGGCTGCAACCAGTTTAGTGTGCTTAGACAACAACATACCGTTACCGAATACGTCACCCGCCATGTCACCTATACCTAAACAGCTAAAGTCTGTGGTTTGGCAATCAATACCGACTTCGCGGAAATGACGCTTAACAGATTCCCAGCCGCCTTTGGCCGTGATCCCCATTTTCTTATGGTCATAACCGTTACTGCCACCCGATGCGAATGCATCACCGAGCCAGAAATGGTATTCGAGAGAAATCGAGTTCGCGATATCGGAGAAAGTCGCAGTGCCTTTGTCGGCTGCGACCACTAAATAGGGGTCATCTTCATCGTGACGCACCACATCCACTGGATGGACGATTTCGCCGTTAACAATGTTATCGGTGATATCGAGCAAGGCGCGGATAAAGATACGGTAGCATTCTTGACCTTCGGTGAAGAAGGCTTCACGGCCGCCTTCGGTTGGCAATTGTTTACAAACGAAACCACCTTTAGCACCCACAGGCACGATTACAGTGTTTTTCACTTGCTGGGCTTTTACCAGACCTAATACTTCGGTACGGAAGTCTTCACGACGATCTGACCAACGCAGACCACCACGGGCCACTTTACCGTAACGTAAATGCACACCTTCAACCCGTGGCGAATAAACGAATATTTCGAATTTCGGCAGTGGGCGTGGCATTTCAGGGATCAACGAAGGCATGAATTTAAACGAGATATAACTCTTAGATTCGCCTTTGGCATCAAGCTGATAGAAGTTAGTACGCAGCGTGGCGTTAATCAGGTCTAAATAACGGCGAATAATACGGTCATCATCTAGGCTAGAGACTTCATCTAAACGTAAATTGATCTGCTCCATAAACTTGCCCAGAGTACGGGTCTTGAGCTTTGGATTGAACTTACGGATAAACATCTTCACCAACAAATCGGCGATTTGTGGGTAACGGCCAAAGGTTTCTTCAATATAAGCTTGGCTGAAGGTCGCATCGATTTGACGCATGTACTTAGCGTAAGCACGCAATACCGAAACTTCACGGCCGGTTAAGCCAGATGCCAGAATAATGCGGTTAAAGCCGTCATCTTCTAATTTCTTTTGCCATACCTGTGATAGTGCAGTTTGGAATCTGTCTTGGCTGTCGGCGATATTGTCTGTGTTGACAACTTTAACCGTCATTAAGAAGTCTAAGATCCAGAAGGTCGAACCGTCTGAGGTGGTGACTTCATAGGGACGCTCGTTGATCACGCGCAGACCAAAGTTTTCCAGCATTGGCAACACATCAGAAAGATGAATAGGCTCATCTTTATGGAATAGCTTTAAGCGTACTTTGTTGTCGTTCAGCGCCGCTTCCTGTGGTTGATAGAACAACATGCCGAGCTTGTGGTCATCATCCAGTGCCTCGAGCTGTTGCATGTCAACAACGGCAGAGCTTGGCAATACATCTTCTTTATAGCTTTGCTCAAACGCATTGAAATAACGCTTTGTCAGATGAGTACCCGCTTCTTCGCCTAAGGCGCTATTAAGTGCGGAGCTTAACTTATCTTCCCATGAACGTGCCGCTTCAATTAAGTTATTTTCTATGGCAGCCACATCTACATCCATATTATTGTTATCAACTTTGACTATGTAGTGAGTGCGGGCTAGCGTCGACTCGGAGAAATAAGTCGTAAACTCTACATCTTCTTTGCTGTTAAAATGCTGAGCCAGAATACGTTGGGTATCTTGGCGAAGTTTAGTGTTGTAACGATCTTTAGATACATAGACTAAACAGGATAAGAAACGGCCAAAACCATCTTTGCGCACAAAGAGTTTTAGCTTGTCCCTGTCTTGCATTTCTAACACGCCGTGGGCTGTATGTGCTAAATCATCCACATTGGCTTGAATTAGCTCGTCACGGGGTAAATTCTCAAGAATATTCAGCAGGGCTTTATAGTCGTGTGAACGTGGCGTTAAGCCTGAACGATCGAGTACCCGCTGCACTTTTTCATTTAGCAGTGGGATTTCCCGTGGGCTACGGTTATACACGTTTGACGCATACAAACCGATAAATCTATCTTCGCCAACCACATTGCCTTTCTTATCGAAGCGCTTGATGCCGATATAATCGACATAAGCTGGGCGGTGGACGCGGCTCTTAGCACTGCTCTTGGTCAGAATAAGTAAGCTGTGGTCTAAGGCTTCCTTACGGGCGCTATCGGAGAAGCTAGACAACAACAACCCTTGCTCTGGCTGAGTTTTATGGTGCTTGTTCATTAAACCTAAACTCGAGGCAAGATTAGGCACTAACTCGACATCGCCTTCAACACGTTTCAAATCGTATTGGCGATATCCCAGTAGGGTAAAATGATGATTATTCAAGTAAGTCAAGAAGTTAATCGCTTCTTCTAACTCTTGCTTCTCACCGGGGAATGGACGCTTTGGCAAATCTTTAATGGTTTCGCCCAGTTTAGCGGACATGGCTTCCCAGTCGTTAACCGACGCGGCAACATCGGCAAGCACGGATTGAATTTCGCGCTCCAGAGCCTTGATATCGACAGTGCTGCTTTGACGGTCGATTTCAATTAAGAAGACCGCAACTTGCTCAGTACTGTCTGGGTTTTGATTCAGATAAGTCACCTTAGTGACCTCTTCTACTGAACGTTCGATCGCCAGCGGAGTATGCAACATCATATGAGCGGTAATACCCATACGATTCAGTGCCATACCAACTGAATCTACCAAGAATGGCATGTCAGGTTGGATGACTTCAATGATCGAATGGGTAGATTGCCAACCGTGTTTTGACTGGCTTGGGTTGAATACTCTTAGGTGAGTTTGACCCTTGGGGGTCTTATTTAAGGCGTTCCATAAACTGAGAACGGCACCGTACAAATCGCTGTCGTTACGCGCATTGAGATCGTCTTTCGACATGTGGGCGTAGAGGCAGGTAGCGAACTGTTCAACTTGCTTGGCTTGTGAATTAGGGACTTTAGCGTGAATTAAACTGACTACATTTTCAAGTAGTACTGAAGGCATTGCATCTTTCAAGGCCATGTTGCTGTTTCCTTAAGCGTCTATGGCAGCGCTTTTTTTCATTATTTGGATGCTTCGGCTTAACGATCGCAGAATATTAGTGTGATCTGGATCATCGCGCGAAGTTTATTACTAAATCCTCTGTATTTCGAGGAAAATTTTAGTGGTACATCCTCTTGAAATCCAGTATTGGCGTAAACAATGAATGACAAATGACCAAACAATCGATAAAGCAGACTAAGTATTCAAAAATAAATGGGGAGCTAAGCTCCCCATCTGTAGACCCTACTTAGGTTGGCGCCAGAAAGCGGCGGCCAATGCAGGCAGGATAATTATGGCGCCGAGCATATTTACCACAAACATAAAGGTGAGCAGAATTCCCATGTCCATTTGGAACTTGAGCGCCGAGAAAAACCAAGTACTCACCCCAATAGCTAAAGTCAGACCCGTAAAGATCACCGCACTGCCCCGCTCGACCAACGCCTCATAGTAGGCCTGTTGCACTGGCATGCCATTAGAGAGCTTAGCAGACATGGTCGATAGAATATAAATACCATAGTCCACACCTATACCCACACCTAAGGCAATAACAGGTAAGGTACTGACAGCTAAACCAATATCGAGCTGAGTCATCAAGGCTTGTGCCAGAGTCGAGACCACATACAGCGGGATAATCACCGCTATTGTCGCTTTAAAGGATTTAAAGCTGATTAAGCAAAGTACAAATACGGCACCATAAACGTATAACATCATAGGTAATTGCGCCTCGGCGACCGCTTCGTTGGTCGCGGCCATCACTCCGACTGGACCCGATGCCAGTTTAAACTGCAACTTATCGTTATCCATTTTCGCGGCAACGGCTTTCACCTTAGCCACGACCTTTTCAATGGTTTCCGCCTTATGATCCTTCATAAACAGATATACAGGCATGACAGAACAATCGCCATTTAACAAACCTGAGGTGGTCGGAATTTGACCAATGGCCTGCACTAAACTCGCGGTCGTGCGCGGCAGCACTTCCCACCTTGGATTGCCTTCGTTAAAGCCCGCGTTCACTTTTTTAGCCACCGAAGCGAGGCTCACCGTCGACTCAACCCCAGGGGTATTTCGCACTAACCACTCAAATTCGTCAATCTGAGTCAGTACATCGTGATAAGTACAGGCCTCGGGAGTGGCTTCGACAATCACAGTCATCACATCCGTGGTGATAGAAAAATGATCCGTGATAAAAAAGGTATCCAAGTTATAGCGTGAATCTTGATGGAGTGCGGGCGCCCCACCCTGCAAATCACCGATTTTCATCTGATTGGCCTGTTGCAGACCCGCAAAATACAAAGCAATAGTCGCCACTATGACGACTAAGGCGTATTTTGGTGTCGCAAATTTTGCAAGGAAACGCCAAATCGCCTCGGCCCGCACTTCATCTGATGTAGATTCACCTTGCGGTGTCGCTTTAAGTTCGGTAAAGGAAATCACTAAGGGTAAGAGAATAAGGTTAGTGAAAATAATCACACCCACCCCTAGCGAAGCAGAAATCGCTAGCTCACGAATAATGCCGATATCGATTGATAACAGGGTAATAAAACCGACAGTATCAGAGAGTAATGCCACGCCACCTGGGACTAACAGACTACGGAAAGCCGACGCCGCTGCCGCCTTAGTGGTTTGTCCGTCTAGCACACGGCGCCTTACCGCGTTAATGATCTGCACTCCGTGGCTCACACCGATGGCGAACACTAAGAAAGGGACCAAAATAGACATGGGATCGAGACCAAAACCAATCACAGTCAATAAACCCAGTTGCCATACCACGGCGATTAAGCTGCAGACGAGGGGCAAAACGGTCAGAATGATCGATTTAGAGAACAGGTAAACCATAACGGCGGTGATCAAAATGGCGATCACGAAGAACAGCAATACGCCCTTTGCACCATCGGCCACATCACCCGCCATCTTAGCAAAGCCGATGATGTGAATTTTAACCTTGTCGGTTTCGTACTTGCCCCTAAGCTCTTTTTCGAGCTGCGCCGCAAAGGCGATAGTATCTAAGGGTTTACCCGTCTGAGGATCGAAGTCCATCAACTGGGCAGAGACCATAGCCGCACTGTAATCATTGGCGATTAAGCGCCCGACAATCCCCGCCTTCTCAATATTATCCCGAACGATATCCAGCCCAGTTTGAGTGGTTGAAAAATCGGCAGGGATCACAGGACCACCGGCGAAACCATCTTCAACCACCTCAGTAAAACGTGTCGAGGGCGAAAAAAGGGATTTCACCTGTGAGCGTTCTACGCCGGGAATGAAAAACAGCTGATCATGGACATTTTTTAAGGTATCAAAATAATTGGCATTGAAAATATTGCCGCTGGTGTCCTCAACCGCCACCATAATACTGTTAGCACCACCAAAATCTTTTTGGTGTTTCAGATAGGTCTGCATGTAACTGTGGTGCAGAGGAATATTCTTAATAAAAGCCGCATCCATTTTAAGCTGACTGGCTTGATAGCCCAAAAAAAATGTCAGTAACACAAAAATGCTCACGACCCATGCGCGATTGCGGAATAAAAATGACTCAAATCCGTTGACCAGTTTTTCTAACATCTTCTCGGCCCTGTTATTGTTGTTTTAAAGTTTTATGGCTTAAGAATAAACAGCCCTTGGCTGCCCGATAACCACACATTCCCTTGATTATCCTTTGCAATTGAAACTAAGTTTTCCCCTTGGCGACGGGTCACTATGCTACTGCTATCATCCTGATTTAACTGGATGACTATGCCTGCATTACCGACTAAATACAGCGCAGTATCTGAAACGGCCATAGCGCCATTGATTGAAGATTGCACCGGCATATCAATTTCAGTCCACTGGGCTAAACTGCGTTCGGCCTTAAACACGTGCCCGCGCAGCCCCATCACATACACCGCATCTTGGGTTTCAATGGCATTAAACATTGAACCATCATAATCAAAGGATGTACGGACAAAACTGAGCCCCTTATCCTCTGACACAGCAACGAGCCCCAATTCACCCACCAATAACAGTCGGTCATCTTTAAGTGCCACAAGGCGATTAAAGTGTGGCAACAGGGAAGCCCGCTCAGTTACGTATGCCGCCTGATCACTTTCTTTAAGCTCAGCTAAATAGGATACATCCTCCTCGGCCAGCAGCTCTTGGTGGAACGCTTCATGCCAAGTCACACCACCGTCGAGGGTGCGATAAAACAGGCCATAGGCACCAATCGCCATTCCCTCCTGTTCATTTAAAAACAGCACATCGAGGAAAGGCTTTTCAATCTCAGAGGATTGCATCTGCAGTGTCCAAGTCTGACCGCCATCCTGGGTATGCACTATGGTCGCATCGTGACCCACTGCCCAACCGAGTTTTTCGTTGAGGAAAAACACTTTGGTTAATTGCACCGATGTCGGTGTCGGCACTTGCTGCCAGTGGTCATTAAGCACCAGTACATGGCCACGTTCACCAACGGCGACTAAGTGTTGACCCGCATGGGCGATATCGAGCACCAAAGAGGAAGCGGCCAAAGGCTGAATTTGGGATGAAAGCGTATCTGACACCGCAGAAAACGAAGGGAGGGAAAATAAACAACCGACACCTAACGCAACAATACTATGAAGGATGCGAAACGACATACAAACTTCCTTAAACTAATGAGGGGCGCTAAGCGCCCCTTTATTCGTGACGTATTAACGGATACCTTCACGACGTAGTGCGTCGGGGGTAAAGTTCGCTTCACTCAATTTGGCATCAAAGTTATACATACCACTCTGGTTGTCTAACCCCATAGCCAAATAGCGACGAGATTGCAGATCATGGAACACTTCTAAGGTATCCCATTGTGTAGGCACCTCGTAGTAGTTAATACCATGGGCAACCGCCACTCGATATAACTCATCACGGTTATCATAGAGATCGGCAATCGAGACTTGCCATGAATCTTCGTCTAGGTACATATCGCGTACTTTGTAAATGTGGCGCATACCGTCTTTCAACGTCGCCTTCACTTGCCATACACGGTGTTTTTCCCAGCGAACAAATTCAGGATTGAGATGACCGGGTTTTAATATTTGGTCATATTTCAGCTTGTCTGAATGCAGTTTGTAGTCGTTGTACGGGATGTAAATTTCTTTCTTACCGACTAACTCCCAGTTGTAACGCACGGGTGAGCCGTTAAACATGTCGAAATCATCCGTGGTACGTAAACCATCGGACACAGTACCCGGTGTATCAAACGCCACGTTTGGCGCCTTACGTACACGACGTTGTCCTGTGTTGTAGGTCCAAGCTTGGCGTGGCAATGCTTCTTGATCCATGGTCTCCTTCACAAGCAATGCCGTTCCCGCTAAGCGGGCGGGTTGAGTCACCACTTGCTTAAAATAGAACAAGGTATTGCTGGCTTTTAACTGATCTAAGGTCATTTCTGGACGAGAATATTCAAAGCGAATTTCTTCGGCAGTTTCAACGAGGGTATAACTCCCATCGGCGGTCGGTGCAGCTTGACTACGTGACGTCTCAACATCCACACCACGGAAACGTAAAATATGGTTCCAAATAGCCTCCAAACCATTAGCTGGCAGTGGAAATGGGATACCAATAGAAGCACCAGAAATACCGTTACCTTGAGCGACTAATTCCGCACGGGTGGCATTAGCTTTAGTCGCATCATAGACAAACTGTGGCACAGAGGCGCTACGGCGCGTCTTATATACATTCATCTTGTAGGTTTCAGGGTAAAGCTCAAATAATTTCATCTGACCTGGGGTCAAAAAATCCTTGTACTGAGCCTTGTTAGCATTGGTAATAGTGAATTCAATTTTATCCTCAGGGAAAGGATCTGGGTGATGCATCCCCTTGGTGTAACCCGCTACAGGCTTAGCGATACCACCATCCCACGCAGGAATAGAACCGTCAGCATTCCCCGCCTTTTCAGCCCCTAATGGGGTTAATTCATTGCCAAGCTTAGCCGCATCAGCCTCTGATACCTTAGCCATCGCGACTGGCGCTACGAGTGCTAACATCACTGCACTCGCCAATATCGTCAGTTTCTTCATTGTTTTAGTCCTTTTAGATCGAATACTTGATATTGAATGAAACATAATCACGATCTGCCATCGCATTCGTCGTACCGACACCACCAAAGAAATTATTATAGGAGATATCTGCGCCCCAACGGTTTTGGTAATCGAAGTTCACCCCTAGCGCGACAGATTTACGTCCCTCAGTGAACAGGAACATAGGATCCGGCGTAATACCGTCAACATCGTGGGAGAAAATCACCCGCGGAGACATGTTTACCCCCGCAAACAGGTTGTTGAACTCGGCTTTTGCCACTAAACGATAGCCCCAAGCAAAATCCGTTGGGAATGGGTTAGTTTCAGGGCCATTATGCAGTGCTTGAATGATCCCTGGCATATCTGGATTTCCACCGGAACGCGCAGTACCTGGACCATTTAAACGTAGTTCATCGAAGCCTGGCATATCATGGATCCACACGCCACCGACTTCCGCCAACATAGTCAAGTTATCTAAGCCTAAGGTTGGACCGAATAAATGCGTAAAGGTTACCTGTGCCTGAGTGGTATCAAGGCGAATAAAACCATCGACGGTTTCACCCGGTTGCACGCCATCAATCTGCGAAATACCATCGAGATCGGGACGAATACCTGCATTGGCTAGCTGCTGAGGCATACCCGCAAATAACAATTCTACGTCATCGATTTGCAATGGTTCATCTTGACGATGGGCAATTTCCCCCGCCACAGAAGTGTCACCCACTAAGGTATTAAAGCTAAAGCCGTAGAGTTTTATATCTTCTGGATAGACAATTTGCGCCTTAGAGAAGCTCTTTAGGCTCAGTAGCAATTCGCGATTGATATCACCCGCATTTTGGCCAACGGTCGCCAGATCCGATAGGAGTGCGCCCGTACTAAAGTCCGCCGCAGTACCACTGATAAGTGGACGACGACTATGGTAATTCATGAAATAAACACCAAATTCGGTTTCACCTAACTCTGGCGCATAATATCCCAGTTTAATACCGTATTGACCGTCATTGCTTGGCTCTTCTTCGTCCTGCACGAGTGTCACTTTGGTCGGATACGCGAGGGCCATGGCCGCCAACTGCTCTGTCGGAATAGATTGTCCGCTGGCGATCATGCCCGCTAAACGCTCATATTCTTGGATCACAAAGTCTAAGTTGATGTCTGGGTTCGCGTTAAAGCCCAGCTGGGCATTCTGGTTATAACCACCAAAGCCCGCAAAATCGTTCGTCGCAAAAATAGAGCCCGGTGTTGGTACCCAAATTGGCTGCCAATCATACTGATAGAAAGCTTCTACCGATAATGACTCTGTGATCCCAAGGGAGGCCCACACCATGCCCTGGGGTCTAAAGGCTTCTTTTAACTCGGCACCGGGAGCATTGAGAATGTTTAAATCCACCGCGTTGATCTCACTGATCCCGTGGGCAATTAGGGTACTTTCCCCCCAGGAAACCACTTGATTACCGACACGAATGGATAATGGATTTGCACCATCATTAAGATCGAAATTGGCGTAGACAAAGGCATCTAGCAAACGGATATCTTTACATTGCACTTCTGAGGCACGGTTATCATCACAGGGGTCAAACTCTTTACCCGTGATCGGATCGTTGTAGTCATAACTGCCATCGTTCAGTTTGCGATCATAGAAATACATACCACGGGCAAATAAACCGTAGTTTTTGTATTTTAACGAGAGTTCATGCAACCCTTTGATAATTTCAGAGGTGGTATCCCCTTGGGAATAAAGCAAGTTACTTAAATCGTTATTGCTGGAATAGGAGCCGGGTTGAGCCCAAATTTCTGCCGAGGTGTATTTTGTATTACCAAACGCAGTGTAATTAGACCAATCAAACTGGGGTTGGTTAACTTTACCAATCTGGCCTTCCCAGTCTCGCTCCCCAACGCGCCAGCTCGCACCAGCCGTCCAAGTTGAATCAAATGTGCCTTCAACCTCACCCCAATCAAATGAGACTGCGTTAACGTTCGACGCCACCAATAAACTCAATGCCGACGCCACCCCCAAAGCAAGCGCCGACTTGTTAAAACTATTTTTAACAATTTTCATTTTAGCTCTCCGTACCCTGCTGGATTCTTTGTTTTAGGAATTACAACCAACATCTTGTTAGCTCACAGGTAACATCATTGTTACAGCAATTAATCCCCATGAGCAAGGCACAGTTAGAGAAAATTTTCTAAAGAATTAAGCACGTAGATGCATTTATGTCATGAAAAGCACGGAAGGTATTTAAATTAGAAAAGGATGGGATAGGATAGGATGGTAAAAACAGATCAAAAAATCATATATTTCATTAACATAATAACAAAGAAAACATCATTCGTTAAAATGAGTAATCAGCCGACCGTTTAAAGTAATTACTCTAAATAAAAATAATCCAAATATCCCTAAACACGATTTAATGAAACAAATTGGCCCTTATCATCAATAACCAACTTGAAATGGCCATGAATACCATTTTCAGTTAAAAAACCTCTGAAATGGCGACCATTGATCCACAGTATTCGCCCCTGACTTTCGCGCACTTCTACCTTATCGGCGAGCCCCTGATAATAGGGTAAAAAGTCTTGATAACTAATTGTAAGTTTAAAATAAAATTCCATGAATATTCAGGCGGCAAACACTGCCGCCCTCCTCTATCAAGTCTTAGTTAGTCAAGGCCTTTGAGACTTTTTCATACATATCTTTCGATAATTCCGGCAGGGCTAACAGTTGTCCCAAACACGCTCGAATCTGCGATTGCCGCGCTTTATCAAACTTCCCAAATTGGATCAAAGGGGTCACCATACGCGCTGCGACCTGCGGATTGAGTTTATTCAAGGTAATGAGGCACTCAGTTAAGAAGGCATAACCTTTGCCATCGGCACGGTGAAATTGATAAATATTGCCCGCGGCAAAGCTGCCAATTAGCGCGCGAACCCGGTTAGGATTGCTCATGCTAAAACTGCCATGTTGTTGTAATTGTCGTAGGGTATCAATCACATCATCGGCATCACGTGTCGCCTGCAGCATAAACCATTTATCCATCACTAATGGCGTATCGTGCCAGCGCTGCTCAAATGCCAGCATTAAGTCATGGCGACAGGGCAAATCACCGACATTCGCGGCCATTAATGCCCCTAGGGAATCGGTCATATTACTCGCCTGTTCAAACTGAGTTACCACAACATCTTCCGCCTCGGCGGATACACGGCTCAGCCAATTTAGACACTGGTTTTTAAGGGCACGGGCCTGAGTGCTATCCACCGTCACTAGCATACGGTATAAAGCGGTCAATTCATCTTCACAATACGAAGCAAGTTCAGTTAATACAAACTCCCGGGCCAATGCTAAGGCGTCCAAATCGACACTTTCTGCCTGCTCAATTAAGGCGGAAGCCGTCGGTATCGCTAAGATTTCAGCAATTAATGCAGGATCAAGCTCAGTATCCAGCAACATTCCCTTAAAGCTATCCCGGACTCTTTCATCGAGTGTCATCGTTTGTTGTTGCTGTAAATGGGCCACATTTAGCCATATGGCTTGGCTGACAAGCACCACCGAAGCCTCCCAACGGGCGACTTCACTCGTGGCAAAACGCATTAAGTGAACCAGTTGATCAACCTCAAAATCGTAGTGCAGTTTTACCGGAGCAGAGAAATCTTGCAGTAGAGAAATAACCGGCTTATGGGTTAATCCTTCAAAACTAAACACTTGTTCAGCTTGAGTAAAGTCAAGAACTTGATTCACTAAAGAATGACCCTTCGCATCTAAGAGCTCGATGCTGAACGGAATATGCAACGGCGATGCACTGTTCGCTAAACTTTGTTTGAGTGTCAACTGATAGACACCCGTTTTCGCATCAAAGCTGTCCGTCGCAGTCACTGCCGGCGTCCCCGCTTGGCTATACCATAATCGGAATTGGGTTAAATCCACGCCGCTGGCATCCTCCATTGCCGCCACAAAATCATCGCAGGTCACGGCTTGGCCATCGTGACGCTTAAAATACAGTTTCATGCCCGCCAGGAACTTAGCTTCACCGAGCAGAGTGTGCATCATTCGAATGACTTCGGCGCCCTTGTTATACACAGTCACCGTATAAAAATTATTCATCTCAATTACAGATTCAGGGCGGATCGGATGGGACATTGGCCCAGAATCCTCAGCAAATTGTTGATTCTTGATCACTTTAATTGCATGAATTCGATTCACAGCGCGTGAACCTAAATCCGAACTAAACTCCTGATCGCGAAAAACCGTTAAGCCTTCTTTCAGGCTTAACTGAAACCAATCACGGCAGGTCACACGGTTACCCGTCCAATTGTGGAAATACTCATGACCTACAACCGACTCAATACCGTGATAATCCTCGTCGGTCGCCGTTAAGGTATCTGCCAACACATATTTAGTATTGAAGATATTTAAGCCTTTGTTTTCCATTGCCCCCATATTGAAGAAATCGACGGCAACTATCATATAAATATCTAAATCGTACTCCAGGTCAAAACGGCTCTCATCCCAAGCCATGGATTTCTTAAGGGATGCCATCGCGTGGGTTGCTTTGTGTAAATTGCCTTTATCGACAAAAACTTGTAATAGCACTTTACGATCACTACGGGTGATAAATTCATCTTCTAACAGGTCAAAATTCCCCGCGACTAAGGCGAACAAATAAGCGGGTTTTGGGAAAGGATCTTGCCAGCAAACATAATGGCGTCCTTCGGGTAACTCACCCCGTTCGATCAAATTGCCATTACTCAATAAATACGGGAATGCTGCCCTATCGGCCTCGATACGCACAGTATATTTTGCCAACACATCGGGACGGTCGAGGAAATAAGTAATTCGTCTAAAACCCTCCGCCTCACATTGAGTGCAATAGGCACCATCGGACATATATAAGCCTTCAAGGCTTGAGTTAGCCTCTGGGTCGAGTTGAGTCTCTATGGTCAGTTCAAATTCATCAAGGCTTGTCTCAAGCTGGAGCTGACCTTGACTCACTTGATAAGGCACGGTTTCACCATTGATGGATACGGCAAGCAAGATTAAATCATCGCCATCGAGCACCAGTGGCAAGGTGTGGGATGAAGTGCGCTTGATCTGACTTACGGCCTTTACTCGGGTATCTTTACCCGCCAAATCGAAGGCTAAAGCTATGGTTTCTATTGTAAAATGAGGCGCTTGATAATCTTTTAAGTATTTTGCTTGAGCTTGTGTCATTTCGAATCCTTTAACATTGATCTAAATAAGAAAAAACGCGCCATAAGCGCGTTTTTAAATGGGATAAACCGAGTCGGTTATCGCCTATTGTGCATTAGTTTTGGCCAGCTTTTTAGCATCGACCATATCTAAGGTGATATAAGCGGTTTCATCTAAAAATGCATCCGGCAATTCGGCTTCGTCTTTAATGTCTTCCATTGATTTAACGGTGGCTAAACCATTTGCGACACGACGTTCATTGGTTCTATCGAGCACTTTCTTCTCATCGGCTTCACGGGAAGCAATACGCTCACTTTCAACCAGAGAAACCGTCTTCTCTTTATGATGCTTTTTAAAGTCTGCAATATCTTGATTGATATAAGCAAACTCTACACTGTTTTTAACACGGTTAAGGTGCTTAGCCTCAAGGCTAGTCACTAACTCAGGTGTTACATCATTGAGCGTGCCATATTGCGCCATGGGCACTTTATCCCAAGGCAAGGCATTCTTTTCTTCTGCTTCACCATACTCACCCGGCTCTAAGGCACTAGGGTAAGCGATGTTTGGTGTAACACCTTTAAGTTGCGTGCTGCCACCATTAATCCGATAGAATTTTTGAATCGTATATTGCACATGGCCGATTGGCTTCTCATACATATCGTAGATACGGCCGAGGCTCTTATGCTGCTGCACTGTGCCTTTACCAAAGCTAGATTCACCGACAATCAACGCGCGGTCATAATCCTGCAGCGCGGCGGCAAAAATCTCAGAGGCTGAAGCGCTATAGCGGTCAACCATCACAGTCAAGGGGCCCGAATAGTTTGTTTTACCATCATTATCACGGTGTGCAGAGACGCGGCCATCGGCATCACGAATTTGCACAACTGGACCCATATCGATAAAGAGGCCAGTCAGTAATACGGCTTCGGTTAAGGCTCCACCACCATTACCCCGTAGATCGATCACTATGCCTTCGACTTTGGCTTCGTTAAGTTTGACGAGTTCTTTTTCCACATCCTGAGACAAATTCATGTAGAAACCAGGAATTTGGATCACACCAACCTTACGATTCGCATATTCGCCTTCTTTAGGCTCGATGACCTTAGATGTCGCGGCCCGATCTTCTAAGCGAATTTTGTCACGTACTAAGGTAACATTGAAGGGTTTAGCATTTGCTCCCCCTTTCTTTGGCAGTATTTGCAAAACGACCTTGCTGCCCTTTGGACCTTTGATAAGATCGACCACATCGTCTAAACGCCAGCCGATCACATCGACAATCTCGCCACCTTCTTGGCCCACACCGACAATCTTATCCTCAGGCGCGAGCTTTTCACTGCCTGCGGCAGGGCCGCCAGTGATTAAACTCTTGATCACAGTGTAATCATCTTCGAGTTGTAACTGTGCCCCAATCCCCTCTAGGCTCAAGTTCATTTCCATTTGGAAACGCTCGGCATTGCGTGGTGACAGGTAGCTAGTATGTGGTTCAATGCTGCGGGAGAAGGCATTCATCACGCCTTGGAATACGTCTTCACTATTGGTTTGAGTGAGGCGTTTAATGGCATTGTTGTAACGCTTTTGCAGAATATCAACGATTTCAGGCCATTTCTTGCCTGTCAATTTGAGGTTAAGCGCATCGTATTTAACTCGTTGACGCCATAACTCGTTAATTTCAGCTTGATCCTTTGGCCAAGCAGCGTCATCTCGGTCGTATTCATACGCATCACCCGGCACGGTGAAATCTATCTCTTGATCCAGCAGAGACAAGGCATAAACAAAACCTTCATAACGACGTTTCTGCACCACATCAAACATCTTATATGCTGGTTCAAGCTCGCCTGAAGTCAGCATGTCATCAAACTGATTGGTATAAGGCTTAAAGCTGTCGACATCCGCTTGTGTTAACACATTGCGGCGGTAATCGAGTTGCTGTAGGTAGCGGTCAAAAATCTGTGCAGAAAACGCATCGTCTAACGCAAATCTATGGTAGTGCGAACGAGTGTATAAGTCTGTCACTCTTTTGCTGGCAACTTTATGCTGTGCTTCCTGCTGGAGAGTGGGTAACTCGCTGATTTGAATCGTGGGTGGTACAGCCCAAGCCGAGAATCCGACAAAAACAGTGGCGATTGAGGTAGCCAAAGTGAGTTTTCGCATCAACAAGTTACTCCGTTTTAATAAATGATTACAGCAGGATATGTTCCGCTCTAACTTTGATGGTTAGACCACTATCTAACTGAACATGAATATCCTCTTTGTTAATATCAGTGATCACACCGGCTACGGGTGTCATACCTAACTTAACATTGACGCGTTGTTTCTTCGCCAAATCCGTGAGTTGCGCCTGGACTAAATTAACCACAGGTGCCACTTTGGGAACCGGTTTAACGGGACGCTCAGTCTTAGGACGCTGAGGAACGGCAACTTTTTTAGGCGCTCGTTTGGCAGGCGCTTTCGCTGGGTTAGGCGCCTGTGCGGCACGTTTTGCCTTCGCTTTATCCTGACTCTCTTTCAACATAGCTTGAGCGTGATCGATATGCTCTTGTTCTAACTCGCCGCAAGGCTCGCCATCAAGATCCACGCGCTGCGCGCCTGCTTTCACAGACTTCAGGTAACGCCAGCTGCTGGTATAACGTCTTAAGGCCACTCGCAGTTGAGTTTTACTGACTTTAGAATCATCAGCCAACCTTTCAGCCAAATCTTGAAACAATCCGATTTTTAATGGCTTAGTTTCACCTTCAGCAATAAAGCACAAAGGAAATGTTTCATACAAATACGCCAAAATTGCATTGGTGTCGGTCAACTTATCTGTTGATTCCATCATTACTTCCACAGTCAAAAAGGGACATCGAATTCGAGGCGATATAAATCAGCTTCTTACGTGTCGTTTATCTTGGTTAAGCTCACTATCGAGCCAAGGTACAAATTAGCATTCTCGCCGCATTTACTAAAGTTAAAAAAACATAACTTAACAATTTTTTGCGGCTTAACATATCAAGCTTATTGATGACATCGCCATCAGCGTAAGCTTAATCGGTGCAAGCGCATATTATAAGGCGCACGCTACCGATTGCGACCATGAATTATGCGTTATTGTACGCAAATTAACCAAATAGGCAGCTTTCGAAGCTTTTAACCAGTAATTCCAGCCCCTTTTGGTCCTCTTCGTCGAATCGGTCGAAGACAGGGCTATCAATATCGAGCACAGCAATCACCTTACCTTGGGCTCTGACCGGCACAACAATTTCCGAATTACTGGCAGAATCACAGGCAATATGACCATCGAACTGGTGCACATCGGCGACTCGCTGGGTTTGATTAGTAAAGGCCGCCGTACCACACACGCCTTTTCCTAACGGAATACGTGTACAAGCCACTTTACCTTGAAACGGGCCTAATACTAGTTGCTCACCGCGCATCACATAAAACCCGACCCAATTGAGTTCAAGAAGGTTGTCATTGAGTAAGGCAGAAAAATTAGCCATGGCTGCAACCAAATCATCTTCCCCTTCTAAGAGGGCGAGAGTTTGGCGATTCAATGACTCGTAAAATTTAGATTTCATTACATTTCCTAACAACTTTATTCGGCAGCTTCCGCCTTTTTGGTCACTTTCTTCGCTGCGGTTTGATTTGTTGGCGTACTATTAACCTGAACCACGCCTTTAAGCAAGTTCGTCAGCTCATCTTTATTGTTAGCAAAATAGAAGGCGAGTCGTTCGCTCAGACTTTCATCGATACCTAATTCCGCTTTTTGGATGAAGGGGATCAAGTTATCAGCGATATCGAGCATCTTATCGTAGGCATCAGCCTCCTTTTTCGATGTGAATGTCATCTTTTCAACCCCTTCTCTTACCACGACAAACTGTGTAATAACTGCCATGACTGCCCTCGCACTGTTTTTATATACAGTGCGCAGAATGACATAGATTGAAGTTGTGATGCAAGTGTTCTGATTAATCTGATATTATTAGGCCGTTTTAGTTATAAGCTGAGCCTAAGTGTTTAAGGTTTTGGTGCTTACTCTTTGGCTTTTATCGGCTATTCACATATTTGCAGCGATGTTGGGGCTAAGTTAATATTTTTATATGCATGAAAATACTGCAGAAAACTCTGTAATCCTCTGTCGTTCCTGCGACTTGGCAATTCGAAAACGAGCCCTACCGTCTGGGGTTAGAGCCCTATGCCCGCGTTGTAGCACAGCTCTTTATGACACGCCATACTGTTCAGTCAATGGTATGTTAGCTTTGTGTGTCACAGCATTGATATTTTATTTCCCAGCCAATTTTTTGCCCGTTTTAGAGATCCATTTCTTAGGCAGCATTCGCACTACAACGGTTTTCCAAGGCGCATTCGCCGTATTTGACCAAGGTTATTGGGTTGTGGGCTTGGCCGTGCTCGCGGCGGCCGTTATCGGCCCAGGCTTGCTTATCCTGTCCATACTCGCACAAATATTGATTGTAAAATGGGGACTTTCAATTGCCTTTTGGCGTCGCAGTTTAAAGCAGCTATTAAAGCTGCAAGGGCTGCTTTCTCAATTGACTATGCTGGAAATCTACGTCATCAGTTTCTTAGTTTCGTCGTTCCAACTCTCCGATTTTTCGGATATTTATTTTGGAATGGGTACATTTTGCTTCACTATGCTATTTCTCGTGACCCTGTTTTTACAACGGGAGTACGATCTCGAGCATATGTGGACGCTATTGGATGGTCATCGTTAGTATGAAACAACAAGAAATCGACTTAGGTCTATGTTTATGCCGCGTTTGCCGGCAACTCAATACGAGCGACCGCACCCATTGTCAACGCTGTGAGTCAGCACTGCAGGTCCGTGATTATGCCAGTTTGCAAAAAAGCTGGGCGTTACTCATCACAGCGGCAATTTTGCTGATCCCCGCCAATCTATACCCTATCACTATGCTCACAAATCAGGGGCAAGTGCGCCATGACACGATTTTTTCCGGCATTGTCCATTTAGTGCATTCCGACATGCTACCCATCGCCATTATCGTGTTTATTGCCAGTATTTTAGTGCCTTGGGTTAAAATTATCGGTCTTGCCACTTACCTGTGCGCGATCAGTTTTAATCTGCCGATTTCAAAAAAGAAGTTGATGGTGGGATTTCATGTGATCGAGTGGATCGGCCGTTGGTCCATGCTCGATCTATTCGTCATTTCACTCACTGTTGCCCTCGTCAATATGGGGCAGTTGCTCGATGCCAAACCCGCACCCGCGGCGACGGCATTTGCCTTGGTTATTTTGCTGACTCAGCTTGCCGCAAAAGTATTAGATACTCGTTTACTCTGGGATCGATTGGAACCTCAAGATGACACAAATTGAATCGCCAAAAGTTGTAAAGAAAAAACTCTTTTCGCCTATTTGGTTACTTCCCATTGTTGCGCTCGCCCTCGGCGCATGGTTGGGAATAAAGAGCATAAAAGAATCGGGCATTGAAATTCAGATCCATTTTCCGAGCGCAACTGGGATTGATGTGGGTAAAACCTTAGTCAAATACCAAGGCTTGACCGTTGGGAAAGTCAAAGACATAGGTATCGATGAGGATCTCAAGGGCGTCAATGTCAAAGTCATGATGGACTACCGTGCTAAGCCTTTCTTAAATAAAGAAACCTTATTTTGGTTAGTCACCCCTAAAGCCAGTATCACTGGCGTTGAAGGCTTAGATGCGCTGTTTTCGGGTAACTACATTGCCATTCAACCGGGTAAAGGTAACACCACGGCTTTCTTTGAGGCAGAGCGGCAACCCCCACCCATGCAGGTGGGCTCTGAGGGGGTGATGATCGAATTGACCTCAGACAAACTCGGTTCGTTGGATGTTGGCTCACCCATATTTTTCCGCCAAATTCCGGTTGGAAGCGTGGTCAGCTATCGTCTAGATGGTAATCAAAGAGTCATCATCAGCGCCTTTATTCAAGAACAATACGCGCGATTAGTGAAGAAAAACTCTCACTTTTGGAACGTCTCCGGCGTTAAAATTGATGCATCACTGACAGGCGTTAAAGTCAGCTCTGAGAGTTTGGCATCCATTCTGGCTGGCGGTGTGAGTTTTAGCTCTGACGATAACGCGGATATTGCCAAAAACGGCGACGTTTTTTCGCTTTATGATTCAGAAACCACCGCCCTTGGCGGCATAGAAATAAATTTGACCATGGCTGACGCTAACGGTGTCGATAAAGGCACTCGTATCGTTTATCGCGGCATCAATATTGGCAGTATTTTAAGCAAGCAACTCACCGCTAATGGCGTAATGGCCGTGGCTAAGTTTGAACCTCAATACGCGTCACTGTTAACTAACGACGGCGTGTTTTGGCTTGAAGGTGCCGATATTTCCCTCTCTGGTATTAAAAATCCAGAGCGTTTATTGACGGGCAGCGTGATCAACTTCCTACCGGGCATTAATACAAAAACAGCTATGCCAAGCAGTTTTGCCTTGCAATCAAAGGCGCCTGACTTACTGCAATCGAAGAAGCGTCTCTTGACCTTAACCTCGGCCGAGAACATGGGTATTTCGGCGGGCGCCGAAGTTCGCTTCAAGCAAATCCCCATTGGTTCAGTGCTTGCGGTTAAGTTAACCAAAGACTTATCGGCGGTGGAATATCAACTCGAGCTACAACCTGAGTTTGCTAGCCTAATCCGCAGCGACAGTTATTTTGTGCCTGAGTCAGCATTAACGGTAAACGCATCACTCGACGGCGTTTCAGTCAAAGCAAGGGACTTTACGACGCTCACTCAAGGTGCGGTGAGCTTGGTCCAGGGCCACAGTGATACGCCACTCGCCGCCAACAACGCCCTCACACTGTTTAGCTCAGTAGAGGCAGCGACGGCCTTTTATGCTAGCCAGCAGCAAGTGCATCTGACCTTAATCAGTCAAGATGGCGCCGATGTCAGCCAAGGCTCACCGATTTACTATAAAAAGATGCAAATTGGGACAGTGGACTCAGTGAACTGGCAAAGTAAGACCGAAGACTTCGCCATCAAGCTCGCTATCGACAAGCAATTCCAACCCTTGCTGAAAAAGCCCCATGTGTTCTGGCGTAACAGCGCCGTCGATATCAGCGCCAGTCTTGCCGGTATTGATGTGGCAGTCGCGCCGCTTCAAGGGGCATTAAAGGGCAGCATCAGTCTGGGACTACTTGATAGCAAGGACAAAGTGAGCAATGCAGCCCACTTAAAACTCTATGAGAGCAAGCAACTGGCATTAACGCAGGCGCAGGCAATTCGCCTCACCTTACCCGTCTCCAGCAAACTGACGGCCAAGGCAGCGATCCGCTATCAAGGTCATCAAGTGGGTGAAGTCTCACAGGTGAAGCTCAATGACGATCTCAATACGCTCACTGCAACGGCCTATCTCTACGGCGAATACGCCGAACATTTCAGCCGCAGCGACTGCGAATATCATCTAGTGGATGCGCAAATTTCTCTGGCGGGAATTAAAGCGCCAGAAACCTTGTTAACTGGCCCTTATATCGGTGTGCTGCCGGGTACAAGCAGTCAAAAAACGACACATTTTGTTGTCAGCCTCGCCGCCAGCAGCTATGCCAATGTTGCCGAAGATGCGCTTAAATTCACCTTAGAAGATACCAACTTAGGCTCGATGAAAGTCGGCACGCCAATTTTCTTCCGTGGTATTAAAGTCGGTCAAATCGACGGTTATCGCCTGTCGACACAGGGTAATAGTGTATTGATGCAGGCCCATATCGAGCCGCAGTACAGCCACTTAGTGAATCAAAGCAGTCAGTTCTGGGATGCTTCTGGGATTAAAGTCGATGTCGGTCTCTTCTCGGGTGCGCAGATTGAAGCGGGCTCGCTAGAAACCTTACTCGCTGGCGGCATCAATGTCGCGACTAAGGACACGACTCAAGAGGGTAACCGTTTAGCGACGGGAACGGTATTTAGATTACAACACAAAGCTGAAAACGAATGGCAGGAATGGGCGCCAGCCCAGTAATTCTTTTCATCAAATTACTTATACCAACTTCCTAATATTAAAGCTCTTACAAATCAATCAGGCGCATAATGCGCCTGATTGATTTTTAGCTTCTCGCAATGTTATTGGTACATTACAGGTGCTCAAGACCCTTGCAATCCTGTTAACCGTAGAACCAATAACAAACGGCAATCGCGGCGCTGATCCCCGCAAAATCCGCGGTTAACCCACAGGCTAAGGCGTGGCGACCATGGCGAATACCCACAGAGCCAAAATACACGGCGAGGACGTAGAAGGTCGTTTCAGTGCTGCCCTGAAAAATCGCCGCTAAACGCCCCGCAAAGGAATCGACGCCGTGGTGATCCATTGTCTCTAACATCATGGCTCTAGCGCCTGAACCACTGAAAGGTTTCATCAGCGCAGTCGGCATAGCATCGACAAAACGGCTATCGAAACCCAATATCCGCACGCCGCTGGCAATCAAGTGCAATAGATAATCCAAGGCGCCGGATGCGCGCAGTAAACCTATGGCTAATAACATGGCGAGCAAATAAGGGATCAGTTGGATAGATTGGGCAAAACCCGCCTTCGCTCCTTCAATAAACTCATCATAAACCGCCACCTTACGAATGCCCGCCACCAGCACAAAGGCAAATACGAGTAAGAGTAACACCCCATTGCCCATGGCCGTCGACACTGTACCTATGGCCTCAGCACTTAAGGTCATCAGATAAAAGCCACTCGCCACTAAGCCAGAGAGCATCAAGGCGCCATAACCGAGCACCACTGAGTTTAATAATGAAATCCGCTGCACTAACGCCACAACCAGCAAGCCAGCCAGAGTCGAAGCGGAAGTTGCCAGTAAAATAGGCAGGAAAATATCCGCAGGCGCTGCTGCACCTTGCTGGGCACGGTAAAGGAATACCGTCACAGGCACTAAGGTCACAGAGGAAGTATTGAGTACTAAGAATAAGATTTGTGCATTGGTCGCCACGGTTTTTAACGGATTTAAACTCTGTAAATCCTGCATCGCCTTTAAACCAAGCGGCGTGGCGGCATTATCTAAGCCAAAGATATTCGCCGTTAAATTCATCGTGATACTGCCAAAGGCGGGATGGCCCTTGGGCACTTCCGGCATCAAGCGGTGCAGTAAGGGTTCAAACACAAAGGCGATGGCGCCGACTACTCCGGCCTTCTCACCCACCTGCATCAACCCCATCCACAGGGAAAGCACGCCAATCAGTCCAAGGGAGATTTCGGCGGCAAGCTTAGCACTCGCAAATAATGCCGCGACCGAAGCCGATAATACTTCTATATGTCCATTGAACAGTTGCACTGCTATAGCCAGCAATGCCGTGATAAAAAAAGCCAACCACACGCGATTCAGCACGCCAATCCCCTTATTTTTATTTGTTTTTATTCTATAAGCTTATAGCTACTGAGTGCTAGCGTTATGGCGACGTATTCCAATATTGCAGAAATCGCCAGTGCATAAACCTTAAATCACCAAAACCGCTGAGGCACTTGGGATAAAATCTCAGACCCAATAAGGGATTATGGTATACTGGCGCCAGTTGATACACAGTCTATTTTCCTATGGTTCAATGAAATCAATGGTTCAATTAAATCAAAATTTTATCGATACAATCACCCAGGAACTCCCAGCCCATTTATCCATGGACGAGTTTATTGCCGCCTGCGACAGGCCGCTTAGACGTTCAATTCGGGTCAATACCTTAAAAATCAGCAGCGACGACTTTAAGACTCTGATGCAACCTAAGGGCTGGACGTTTGATCCTATTCCTTGGTGTGAAGACGGATTTTGGATCAGCTATGATGAAGAAGAACAACTCGGCAATGCCTTAGAGCACATTCAGGGCCTATTCTACATTCAAGAAGCCAGCTCTATGTTGCCACCGACCGCACTTTTTACGCCTAGTGCATTTACGACTAGTGCAAAGTGGCAATGTGTGCTCGATCTCGCCTCCGCGCCCGGCTCTAAAACCACTCAAATGGCGGCGTTAATGAATAATCAAGGCTTATTAGTCGCTAATGAATATTCCGCCAGCCGCGTGAAAGTATTGCACGCCAATGTGTTGCGCATGGGTGCGAGCCACTGCGCTCTCACCCACTTCGATGGTCGTGTTTTTGGCGAATACCTGTACGAAAGTTTCGATGCCGTGCTTATCGATGCACCCTGTGGCGGTGAAGGCACAGTGCGTAAAGATGCCGATGCGCTAAAACACTGGAGCCTAGACGATGTACTGGCGATTAGCGAAACCCAAAAAGCCTTAATCGAATCGGCGTTTCTCGCCCTGAAACCCGGCGGCAGTTTAGTTTATTCAACCTGCACCTTGAACCGCCTCGAAAACCAAGGCGTGTGCGAGTATTTAAAGCAAGTCTATGGCGATGCCGTGCAATTTGAATCCTTAAGTGATTTATTTAATGGCGCTGAGCGAGCCACGACTGCCGAAGGCTTCTTGCATGTCTGGCCGCAGATTTACGACAGTGAAGGTTTTTTCGTCGCAAAATTAACCAAAACCTTCTCAGTGCCACGGTTACAGCCAGAGCCTACATTGCAGAAAAATTTCCCCTTTGTCCCAGCATCAGTGAAACAAGCCCAAGGGATAAAAGACTATTTTCAGCAGGATTTAGGCATCAGCTTACCAGACGAACTCATCATGGTTCGCGATGATGAATTCTGGCTATTTCCGCATGAATTCAACGCTTTTATCGGTCGTATGCGCTTTCAACGTATTGGTATTAAACTCGCCGATAACAGTAAGCACGGTTTTAAAGTCCGCCATGAAGCGATTATCGCGTTAGCAGGAAAACAGCTTAGCCCAGCGGCAAAAACGGTCGATGTGAGCGATGTTGAAGCGAAAGAATATTTGATGGGACGGGATATTCCCTTAGCTACCGCAGGCAAAGCCCAAGGTGAAGTGATCGTCTGTTATGGTGGCGCACCATTAGGCATGGCGAAACATTTAGGCAATAAGTTAAAAAACAATCTGCCCAGAGACTTAGTGAAAGATAAAGTGTTACTGCTGCCGGAACAGACAAAATCGTTATAGTTCTGCTGTTTTTTAGCGATAAATAACCTAAAAAAGGGGAAGGAGAAAATGCCTCTAAGGTCAAAGCTCAACTACACTGAGTCTATTGTAAAGCGCACTGCATGGCGCTTTCACCTGTAGCGCACGGCTCCTCAACGAGCCATTCCCCTAGGCCCAAACAGCTGAATCGTTTTGGGCCTTTTTTTATGCCAATGCCTTTATGCCTCAGCCTTTATGCCTCAGTGCTGGCAATCACCCAATCCCATAGCGAGGGGCAAAGCATTTGAAGCTAACGGCCGACTAAACGCGCCGCATCTTTGAATAAATTAAAGAAGTTATTGCTCGTATATTCGGCAAGCGCTTCGTAACGTTCACCTCTCAGTTCGGCCACAAACTCAGCCACATCGCGCACATAGGCGGGTTGATTTTCTTGTCCACGGTGTGGAATAGGCGCCAAATAGGGCGAATCCGTTTCAACCAGCAGGCGATCCTGCGGCACTTTACGGATCACGGTACGCAGTTCACCGGCATTTTTAAAGGTGACTATGCCTGATACTGAAATGTAAAAACCAAGGTCTATCGCCGCTTTCGCCATTTCCCAGTTTTCAGTAAAGCAATGCAGTACGCCGCCAACGTTATCCGCGTTGCCCTGCTTAAGCATAGTGATAGTATCTTCACGTGCATCACGGGTATGAACAATCAAAGGTTTATTCACTTCGACCGCGAGGGCAATCTGTTGCTCAAAGCATTGTTGTTGCAGCAACTTAGTTTCGTCGGCATAAAAATAATCTAGACCCGTTTCCCCAATCGCGACCACTTTAGGATCGGTGGCAAAGCGGCGAATTTGCTCAACATCGAGGCCTTCTTTAACGTCTAATGGATGCACGCCCGATGATAAAAATACCTGATCGAAGGCTGCAACTTTATCTCGCATCGATTCAAATCCCTGCTGGCGCACGTTGACGCACAACATATAGTCCACGCCACGGGCTTTCGCGCTGGCCAGAATATGTTCTAGGGTTTGTTGATCGGGCGCCGCTTTCAAGCGATCGAGATGGCAGTGTGAATCAATAAGCACAGGGATTTCCAAGCTGAATAACAAAAGGACGACAAGGATACCCAGCCAAGGGATCGAGGTCAAATGCCTAGCGCCCTAACGCTCCCAAAAGCTACATAGTGCAGGTTAAATCACCAGAAGCAAGCTCACGGGAAAGCAGCTTTTCGATATGGTGTTTATGACTGTCGGGTTCAGAAACAATTTTAATGCCAATACCCACAGGACGGCCACCCGAAGCACCTAAGGGATTGATCCATACTACTACACCACGAAATTCATTGGTGGTAGTCGCCCCAGGCAAACGATAGGCAATGGTCAGTGGCTGACCTAGATAGTGGCTCTCACTGGTTGTGACAAACAAGCCCGCGGGCTTAATAAAAGGCATATAGGCGCGGTACAGCTGATGTAACGTATCAAAATTAACGACGAGATCTACCATGGCATGCTACTTATTTGTTATTTCTTTATATTCTAAGACATAACTTTGACACAAGCCCAAATAATTGACGGTCGGCATTGTACTTAAGCTATGACACATTCCCATGATCTTTGCCGCCAAACTCCCTATTTGCGCCTGGATAAACGCATCTTGGTGGCTGTTCTTCAATAAAATTTGTCGTAAAAGCAGGTATAAAACCTTAAGTGCATCAATTATTTGTTGTTCACTAATTGTTAACAAACTAGCACACAGATGACCGGACGACAAACTTTGCGCCCAATCTTTGCGAAATTGCAGCAAAACCTGATAACGGCTCGGTTGAGCACCCTCAGTAGACAAACTTTCGGCCAGCTTTAATGGGCCACCCACCACACTCAAACACCAAGTCACGTCCTCCTGGATCTGGCATTGTTGAATTAACCAGTTTTTGATCAAAGCGTTAGACGGCGCCACAAAGGAAAGTCGTTGGCAACGACTACTGATCGTCGCCATTAAACGTGCGGGCGTATCTGAATGTAACAGCAGTAAGGTGTCTTTACCCGGCTCTTCGAGGGTTTTAAGTAGCGCATTCGCGGCAGCAGAGTTAAGCCGCTCACTATGGTGAATAATCGCCACACGTCGACCACTTTGCTGCGCCGTCGCAGTGAGTCGCATACAAAGCTCACGAATTTGATCGACTTTGATTTGGTTGCCATCGGCTTCAATTTGATAGAAATCGGGATGATTCCCCGCATCGAATAATTGACACGACTTGCATAGACCACAGGCTCCCACCGCCTTAGGTTGCAGGCACATGGCGGCGCGGGCCATAAACACACTCAGCAATTCCCCACCATAGGCAGAATCTATCCCTACTAACTGAGCATGCGGTATTTGGTGAGATCGTAACTGTGTTAAAAATGCCTGCCTTGGCACATCAAGCCAAGGTAGGGTTAACACATCAAAGCCGTTATTGGCTACCATGCCATTGCCTGTAACACGGCCAAGATATCCTTATGAACCTCGGCCATGGTTTGACTCGCATCGATAACGATGATGCTGTCATCTTCACTGGCAAGTCTAAGGTAAGTTGCCCGAGCCCTCTCAAAAAAATCAATCGCTTGCTGCTCGATTCTATCGAGTTCGCCCCGCTTCGCGGCGCGTTGAAGTCCAAGCTTAGGATCGAGATCGAGATAAAGCGTCAGATCGGGCTTAAAGCCTTTTAGGGTCGCGTGACTGACGGCTTCGACTAAGGGCATCAAGCCGCGCCCTCCACCTTGGTAGGCTAAGGAGGACAAATTGTGCCTATCCCCAAGCACCCACTTTCCTTGCGCAAGGGCTGGTTTGATCACATTGGCGATCAACTGGGCTCTGGCGGCATAAATAAGTAGGCATTCGGACTCATCACACAGGGGATCGCTTGGATCGGCAATTTTCACTAAGTCGCGGATACGTTCGGCCAGTGGCGTGCCCCCCGGCTCACGGGTACAAACAGGGGCAAGACCAGTGTGCTTCTCGATAAAATCGCGAATAAGGGCGATTGCACTCGATTTACCAGCGCCTTCAAGTCCTTCAACAACGATGAATTTGGCGGATGCTTGGGTCATTTTTTCTTTCTCTGATAAATATCGACGGCGCGGTTATGCTCTTCTAAGGTACTCGAAAACACATGAGTGCCATCGTTGCGCGACACGAAATATAAGTAACTCACCTTAGCGGGTTTAGACACAGCAAGTAAGGAAGCTTTGCTGGGCGCAGCAATCGGTGTTGGCGGCAAACCGAAAATACGATAGGTGTTAAACGGCGTATCTTCGACTAAATCCTTACGGGTGATATTGCCTTTAAATCTGTCTCCCATGCCGTAAATGACTGTCGGATCCGTCTGTAATTTCATGCCAAGATTCAGTCGATTGATAAAGACACCCGCTATTTGTTCGCGCTCGAAGGCTTGACCGGTTTCCTTTTCAACAATCGAAGCCAAGATCAGCATTTGGTAAGGCGACTTTAGCGGTAAACCAGGCACACGCTCCGCCCAGGCTTTGGCGAGTTCCTGCGCCATCATTTGATAACTTTGGGTTAGCAGCACCTTGGCATCACTGTCAGCGGTGTAATGGTAAGTATCGGGGAAAAACTTGCCCTCGGGCAGTGCTGAGTCATCCCCCTGCTCCATCAATACGGCGCTAAATACTTCAGGGGTCAATTGTAAATGGGGCGCGCTGGCGAGTTGTTGCTCCCACTCGGCAATGGTTTTTCCTTCGACCAGAGTCAGACTAAAGGTTTTAACCTTACCCGCCACTAAATCATTGAGTAAATCGACAATGGTCTGTGATGGTGCCATCTCATACAGGCCGGTGCGGATTTTTGCCAGCTCAGGGCGAAACTTGAGTAACCACTTAAGTTTCCACGTTGTCTTGATCACCCCGTCAGCCTCCAACTGTGAAGCTAACTGATTTACGCTAGTGCCACGGGCGATGGTGAGTTCTTTGGGTTCAGTTAAGCCCAGTGGGGTTTGGCTGTAATCGATAATAGTCTGGTAGCCCCAATAGCCAGCCAAGCAAGCTAAGGTGAGCAAGGTCAACAGGGTTGAACTGGCGATGATAATGAGTTTTTTCATAGTGAGAGTGAAAGTGTTCGTCTAAGATCTGCAGTCAAAGGAGAACGGCTGAAGTTGTGCGAATCAATCGCCAACACATCCACGACGCCTAAGACACTGTTAGTGATAAATGCCGAGTCAAACTCCACTAAACGCTCGGCGCCAAAGGGCAAACAATCGATATTCATCTGCTGTGTAAGTAAGGCTAACATAACTTGCTCACGCATCACACCCGCGACACCGCAGAGATCAAGTGGCGGTGTGACCACTTGGTTGCCCTTAATAAAGAAGATATTAGCCATTGAAGACTCAATCACCCTACCCATACAATCCAGCACCAACCAATCCTCATATCCATCAGGCAATAGCTGGGATCGGATCAACACTTGCTCGAGGCGATTAAGGTGTTTTATCCCCGCCAGTAAAGGCTGGTGACCTAAACGCACTGGGGAGGTTTTAAGGCGAATGCCCTGCGCTTGCCAAGCGGCATAATGGGCCGGGATAGGATGAACTGAAACGACTTCGGTCGCCTGAACCTGATCAGGTGGCGCATAACCTCTGCCACCCACGCCTCGAGTGATGAGGAGTTTGATGCAGTGGTGTGGATACTGCAAGGCTAAAGTAACGAGCTGCTCGGCAAGGGCTGGACTCATCTGCCAGTCAAACCCTAGTCTAGCGGCACCTGCGGTTAATCTCGCTTGGTGGGCCTCGAAAAACAGAATCCCCTCAACACCCGTTCGCATGGTTGCAAATAGGCCATCACCGTAGGCAAGTCCCCTGTCCATAGGTGCAATGCTTGCCTGTGATACCCCATTAACCCAAATCAAGGGTTAGTCCTGACTGATACGGCTAGCCACCGCTTCTTGCTGATCTTTGTATTTGGCACTCTTGCGAGTGTTATAGGGGCGTGCAACTGCATGATTTAAGCGTTCAAAATTAAGCGCGCCTATGGTCATACGTGGACGCAGTGCCAAAGGTAACTTGCCGCTGTTGTAAAATTCGAGCACGATTTTACCCTGCCAACCCGGGTCGATACGGTGCGCCGTCACGTGCACCATTAAACCTAAACGGGCCAGTGATGAGCGGCCATCGAGCCAGCCGACGATATCGGCGGGCAGCGTTACGCTCTCATAGGTCACGGCTAACGCCAGTTCACCGGGATGTAGGAAGAAGGCTTCGCCATCGGGGATTTCGATAATTTCACTCATCACTCGATCGAGCGCCGCCTGCACTTCAACACTCGGACCACTCAAGTCAATAAAAGGCGCGGTATGATCCTTAAAGACGCGAAATTGCCCACCTAAGCGCACATCCACACTGACGCCAGAAATCGCATCTGTGCTTGGGCGAGGTTCTATAACGATAGTGCCGTTATCAAGGGCCTGTTCAATTTCGATATCGGTTAAGCGCATCTTGCCTTTTACTCCCTGAGTTTTTATGTCGTTATTTTGCCAGTAGATGTTGAATACGAGTCTTTAAAATATCGGTCGCGATACGGTTTTTACCACCGCGCGGCACGATAATATCAGCGTATTGTTTTGACGGTTCAATAAATTGCAGGAACATAGGACGTACGGTTTTCTTGTACTGTGAAATCACTGAGTCCATAGTGCGGCCACGTTCGGCCACATCACGGGTTAAACGGCGTAGGAAACAAATGTCCAGCGGCGTATCCATAAACACGCTGGCATCCATCAATGCACGCAATTTAGGATCGGTCAGCAGCAGAATGCCCTCTAAAATGATCACTTTTTTAGGTGTCATTGTCACGGTTTCAGCCGTACGAGTATGTTCGGTATAGCTATAACAAGGGATATCAACAGCTTCGCCAGACTTAAGCAACTGTAAATGGGTACATAGCAGTTGGTGGTCCAACGCTTTTGGATGATCGTAATTGGTTAATACCCGTTCATCCATGGATAAATGACTCTGATCGCGGTAGTACGCATCTTCATTAATTACCCCTATTTGATCTGTGCCTAAATCGCGGCGTAATTCGTCAAAAATCGTTTTGGCAATTAAACTTTTGCCCGATGCTGACGCGCCAGCAATTGCAATAATGACACACTGCTGAGAATTCATACCCTTAAACCTTACTCGTCATCTGATACGCTAATAGAAACTGTTTTTTGGCTCTGTTTAAGTGCCAATTCGGCGCCCACTTTACGGGCTATTTCCCGGTAAAGCGCCGCGACTTCACTGTCGGGGTCGGCTACCACTGTCGGTGCACCGACATCCATGGCTTCACGGATATTGATGTGCAGCGGCAAGGCGCCTAACAGTGGAACTTGATAACGCTCGGCGATTTTACTGCCACCGTGCGTACCAAAGGGGTGTTCTTTATGGCCACACTCTGGGCATAAATGGAAACTCATATTCTCGACGATACCCAGCACAGGAATGTTCACTTTCTGGAACATAGTGATGCCTTTTTTAGCATCGGCTAGGGCGATATCCTGTGGTGTCGTGACAATGACCGCGCCGCTCACCGGCACTTTTTGTGACAGGGTTAATTGAATATCCCCAGTGCCCGGTGGCATATCGACCACTAAATAATCCAGCTCTGGCCATTGGGTTTCATTGAGCAGCTGCGCTAACGCGCCCGCGGCCATTGGTCCGCGCCACACCGCCGCTTCATCACCACTTAACATAAAGCCTATCGACTGGGCGGCAATACCATGGGCACTGGCGGCGGTCATATGCTTACCATCGGGGGAAACGGGTCTGAAGTTGGGGATGCCCAGCATTAAGGGAACGGACGGGCCATAAATATCGGCATCTAAGATCCCAACCTGCGCGCCTTCTGCGGCGAGTGCTAAGGCAAGGTTAACCGCCGTGGTCGATTTACCCACGCCGCCCTTACCGGACGCCACGGCTATCACTTGCTTCACATTGGCAATCGGTGCGATAGAAGATAACGCTGAGTACACTTTAGGCTGAAAATCGATTTCACATTCGACTTCATCGATAGCATCGAGTACCGCTAACTTGTTGGTCAGCGCCATCACAGTATCACGATATTGGGTCATACAAGGGTATGGATAGACTAAACCAAGCTGCAAACGCTTACCTTCTATTGCCAATTTATTCACGCATCCTGCGCTCACTAACCCGTTACCTAAATACGGGTCGATATATGCATCGAGAATAGCCAGAACAGGCCCGAGAAGATCGTCATTTAAACGATAATCAGTTTGAGTTGAAGACAAAAGCATTACCCCCACCAATAAATTTGCCCAAGTGTACCAGATAATGACAAAAACATTAGCGCAGATTTAGCTCAATTGACTCAGGTTTTGATGAAAATCATCCTGTAATCGGTTAGTATCTCTACCAATATTTTTGGCCCACCACGATATTTGAGACAAGATGGCAACTTCACAACGTAAAATTCTCGTGACCAGCGCACTTCCCTACGCGAACGGACCGATCCATTTAGGTCACATGCTGGAATACATACAGACGGATATCTGGTCGCGTTATCAAAAGCTGCGTGGACATGAGTGCCACTATATTTGTGCCGATGACGCCCACGGTACGCCGATCATGCTCAAGGCGCAGCAATTAGGCATAGCGCCTGAAGAGATGATCGCTCAAGTGAACAAAGAGCATCAGCAGGATTTCGCCGACTTTAATATTGCCTTCGATAACTATCACAGCACCCACAGTGATGAAAACCGCGTGCTGGCGAGTGATATTTACTTAAAACTGCGTGCTAACGGCTATATCAAGAGCAAGAGCATTTCTCAGCTTTTTGACCCTGAAAAATCGATGTTCCTGCCAGACCGCTTCGTTAAAGGCACTTGCCCTAAGTGTAAATCGCCCGATCAATACGGCGATAACTGCGATGCCTGCGGTGCAACTTACAGCCCAACCGAACTGATTAACCCAAAATCAGCAGTATCTGGCGCTACGCCAGTGATGAAAGACACTGAGCACTTCTTCTTCGACCTGCCAGCCTTCGAAGGCATGCTAAAAGAGTGGACGCGCTCGGGCGCCCTGCAAGTCGAAATGGCCAACAAACTCGACGAATGGTTCGAACAAGGTCTGCAGCAATGGGACATCACCCGTGATGCACCTTACTTTGGTTTCGAAATCCCCGATGCACCGGGCAAGTATTTCTACGTGTGGCTAGATGCGCCTATCGGTTATATGGGTTCGTTCAAAAACCTGTGTGACAAACGCCCCGAGCTAAGCTTCGATGAATTTTGGGCCAAGGATTCTACCGCCGAGGTTTACCACTTTATCGGTAAAGACATAGTCTACTTCCACAGCCTGTTCTGGCCTGCCATGCTGCACGGCTCAGGTTATCGCCAACCAAACAGTGTCTATGCCCACGGTTATGTAACGGTCAATGGCGCTAAGATGTCGAAATCTAAGGGCACCTTTATCAAGGCACGCACCTATTTAGATCATTTAGATCCTGAATATTTACGTTACTACTACGCCGCCAAACTCAGCAGCCGTATCGACGATTTAGATTTAAATCTGGAAGATTTCGCCCAGCGCGTAAACTCGGACTTAGTCGGTAAGCTAGTGAACTTAGCCTCGCGCACCGCAGGCTTTATCACTAAACGTTTCGATGGCAAGCTCGCGAAAATTGCCGATACCACGCTGACCGAGGCGTTTTTAGCCAAGCAAGAGCAAATCGCCGAGTTTTATGAAACCCGCGAATACGGTAAAGCGATGCGTGAAATCATGGCGCTGGCGGATATTGCCAACGGTTTTGTGGCCGATGCTGCGCCTTGGCAAATGGTGAAACACGACGATCAACAGGAAGCGGCCCACCAAGTGTGCTCGAATGCTCTGAACCTGTTCCGCATTCTGGTGACTTACTTAAAACCCGTGCTGCCACGTTTGGCACAGGACGTTGAAACCTTCTTCCAACAGACGTTAACTTGGGATGCCTTAGGCCAAGATATGGCGGGACACGAAATTGCGCCATTTAAAGCCATGATGCAACGTGTTGAGCTGGATAAAGTCAACGCTATGGTGGCCGACTCTAAGGAGAATCTGCAGGCCACGGCCGAGCCAGAATCAGCAAAAGGCCCATTAGCGACCGATCCAATTAGCGACACCATCAGTTATGACGATTTCGCTAAAATCGACCTGCGTATCGCGCGTATCGTCAAAGCCGAACATGTGGCCGAAGCCGACAAACTGTTAAAACTGCAATTGGATATCGGCGGCGAAACCCGTCAGGTATTTGCAGGCATTAAATCGGCCTACTCGCCTGAGGATCTCGAAGGTAAGCTGACCGTGATGGTTGCCAACCTTGCACCGCGTAAGATGCGTTTTGGCATGTCAGAGGGCATGGTACTGGCAGCTGGCCCTGGTGGTAGCGATTTGTGGATTCTAGAACCCCATGAAGGCGCACAGCCTGGTATGCGGGTGAAGTAATCTGCAATCCGTTGGACTCTGTTCGACAAGTCATTAGGGCCGCATTCAATGCGGCCTTAATTTATGGTGCAAAGTCTAAAACTGGCACGCTTTAAAGTGCATCCATTGGGGAGAAGTTATGGGAAATATCATTGAGCAGTTGTTGTTTTCTGCCTCGATAACCGGTCCTATCTGTTTGATGTTAGCCTTAGGCGTCATGCTTAAACGCACCCAAGTGATTGATGAGCACTTTATTGATGTTGCCTCTAAGCTGGTTTTTAATGTCACCTTGCCCGCGCTGTTGTTTCTCAGCATCATCAGCTCAAATCACGATCTTACCGCCAGCGCCCCCTTAATAGGCTATGGTTTACTGGCCAATCTGCTGTTTTTTATCCTCTCCACCTTCGCGACGAAACGATTGTTCCCCGAGCAAAAAGATCAAGGCGTGATCATTCAGGGGGGATTTAGGGCTAATACCGCCATTATCGGCTTAGCCTATGTGTCTAATGCCTATGGCGAATCGGGCGTTGCCTTGGCCGCAGTCTACGTGGCGTCGATGACGCTACTCTATAATATTCAAGCCGTGATTTGCTTAAGCCCACGGGACGAGGGATCCAGCCGCCGCGCGTTTGCGGTGATCATTAAGACCATCACTAAAAACCCGCTGATCATTGCCATTATCCTTGGCATGCTATGTTATCTGCTCGCGATCCCCGTGCCGAAAATGGTGCTCGACGCTGGCCAGTACTTTGCCAATATGACCCTGCCACTTGCGTTACTCTGCACTGGCGGCTCGCTCGATATTGGTTCACTCAAACATGAAAAGTATTCAACTTGGTTCTCGACCGCCTTAAAACTGATCTTTGCCCCGCTGTTTATCACCGGAGGTGCCTTGCTACTAGGTTATCGAGGAATGGAATTAGCATTGGTATTTTTAATGAGTTCAGCGCCCACCGCGGCCGCAAGCTATGTGATGGCGCGCGCCATGGGGGGTAATGCAACTCTCGCGGCCAATATTATCGCCCTCACCACAGTCTGCTCACTGTTCACTTGCACCTTAGGTATTTTTATACTGTCCACTTTGGGGCTGATCTAGTTGCAGCTAATCTGCAGCATTATTAGGATCAATTGTTGAGATCCCCAGGGGAACAGGTTTTAAGTGAGTTAGACCGGGTTAGTGATATCCACAAAATGATGCACTAAGTTAAACTCACGGGCGAGATGACGGCCTAGGGCTTCAATGCCAAAACGCTCCGTCGCATGGTGCCCCGCCGCAAAATAATGTATGCCCTGCTCTACCGCACTGTGGAAGGTCCGCTCGGACACTTCACCACTGATAAACGCATCGACACCCAGGCTTGCCGCCATATCGATATAGTCCTGCGCACCGCCAGTGCACCAAGCTAAATGTTGGATCTGCGCCACACTGTCCCCAATATGCAGAGGGGCTCTGCCTAACGCCTTCTCAAGGGTACTGGCAAATTCGCTGGCACTGACAGGAAGATCGAGTTTGCCACGCCACAGCAAGCCCTGAGCCAGCTCTTCGATGGCTTCGGCATCGACTATCCCCAGTTGTCTTGCCAAGGTTGCGTTATTACCGAGCATGGGGTGGGCATCTAAGGGTAAATGATAACCAAATAAGCTAATATCGTGGGCGAGTAACGCCTTAATACGACGCTGTTTCATCCCAGTGATGACCTCGGGTTCATTCTTCCAAAAAAAACCGTGGTGAACCAAAATCGCATCGGCGTTTAAGCGGACAGCCTCATCAATTAAAGCTTGGCAAGCCGTCACCCCTGTAACAATCGTGTGGATATCATCCTTGCCTTCTACCTGTAAGCCATTGGGTGCGTAATCTTTAAAGGCCGACACATGTAAAAAATCGGCTAAATATTGGGCTAGTTCTGTCCGTGTCATTCCATCACCGTTTAATTTTTTATGTAAAGGAGTCCATCTTGCTGGCTTACATGGCTAAGTCAATACGCACGCCACCTTGAAGGTACACAACCCGCACCCTATCACCGGCATTAAATACCATGCCAGCATCATAGTCTTGGATCACCATGACTTGGGTACCATCTTCTTGATTGATCAACAATTCTACTAACTTTAAGGATTGTGTTGTCGTCCCACTGCCATAACGATTTCCCACACCAGCGCCAATTAAGGCACCGAGAACCGTAGCAACATCTTGGCCCGAGCCACCACCAAATTGATGGCCAATGACACCACCGACTAACGCACCACCGAAGGTTTTCCAACCTTGGTTTCTATCTTCAATGAGCTGGGTTTCGGTGATATTACGCACCGAACTGATATCACCATAGAGCACTTTCTCCACGGGCACGGCTTGGTTGCGATCATAACCCGCATGCAGTGGTGCAATGAAAAAAGCACAAATAAACATAAAGCTCGCTAGAGTAGGTTTCCACATATCTGAATTTCCGCTAACTTAATAGAAGGGTTTATTACTGAATCATACGCAATTGTGAAGTCACTGTCTTTTCTGAATCGCGAATTTGACGCTTTTCCTTCACCCGAACTCGCTTTAACCGATCCTAATGGATTGCTGGCGATAGGGGGAGACTTACGCCCAGATCGTTTACTGACGGCATACTATAACGGGATTTTCCCTTGGTTTAATGCAGACGATCCTATTCTGTGGTGGTCACCGGATCCCCGTGCCGTATTTGTACTCGGTCAAGTGCATATCAGCACAAGTCTGCGTAAGCATTTCAAAAAACAACCCTGGCGGATCACGATCAATCACGCCTTTACCGATGTGATGGCAGGATGTGCACAGCCTCGCTCAAAACAGAGTGGCACTTGGATAACCCATGAGATCCAAATGGCGTACCGCGAGCTTCACCATAATGGCCACGCCCATTCTATCGAAGTTTGGCAGGGTGAACGCTTAATCGGCGGTCTTTATGGCTTAGCCATAGGCCAAGTATTCTGTGGTGAGTCTATGTTTCACCGTCAAACCAATGCCTCCAAGGCTGCAATGGCCGCATTGCAACAACATCTATTGAAAATGGGCTTTAAGTTAATTGATGCACAGGTCATGAATCCACATTTAGAAAGTTTAGGGGCACAAGCGATTAAACGTGCCGATTTTATGGCATTGCTGGCAAAATTGAGAGATAAAGACGTCAATCCAGAGGCTTGGGTCCCCAGAGAGGTCAATCTTGAACTCTAACGCCAGTAAAACCCCCATTGCGATTGGGATCAGCCAGATTTTCCCCTGCAGTTACCTCGATGGTCAACAGGAACAATTATTGGTGATCCAAGAGGATACGCTCGATCCGATTTTATTCGAGCGTTTATTGGCCATAGGTTTTCGCCGCAGTGGTAGCGCCATTTATAAACCCCGTTGTCCTCGATGTAACGCATGCCAACCCATTCGTTTGCCCGTCAGGGAATTTACAGTATCTAAGAGGCAAAAACGCACTCTAGCTCAGAATCGCGATTTAACTTGGCGTATCACCTCCAGCCATACGGATGCACAATACGCCCTCTACGAGCGTTATATTCAGCAGCGACACTTTGACGGCCCTATGTATCCTCCAAGCCAAGAGCAATATGAGCAGTTTTTATTTTGTCACTGGTTACCTCCCACTTTTATTGAAGTCTACGATGGTGACAAACTTTTAGCCGTTGCTGTAACAGACACTCTACCCAATAGCCTATCGGCCATTTACAGCTATTTCGATCCCGATGAAGAACATCGCTCCCTCGGTGCGTTGCTGATTTTGATCCAGTGCCGCTTGGCCAAATTGCAGGGCAAAGAATTCCTTTATCTCGGATATCAAATAGATGCAAACCGTAAAATGGCCTACAAGCGTTTATACCGCCCTTATCAAATTTTAACGCCCCAGGGTTGGGAGTATTGCCAAGTTAGCTAAGCACTTCCCCTTTACAGCAGGGTGAATTTGGGGCATGATACGCCCGTTTTTTATATTCGAAGGCTAATGGGATAATTAATTAATGGCGAAAGAAGACAACATTGAAATGCAAGGCACTATCCTTGAAACCTTGCCAAACACAATGTTTCGTGTAGAGCTTGAAAATGGTCATGTGGTGATAGCCCACATTTCAGGCAAAATGCGCAAAAACTACATCCGGATCCTCACTGGTGACAAAGTAACTGTCCAGCTGACTCCCTATGATCTGACCAAAGGTCGTATTGTCTTCCGCGCACGCTGATATAGCCTCATATAGTTAAAAACCCGGCAAGGCCGGGTTTTTTTGTTGGCGAAAGATAAGAAAAATGGCTGCAATTGCAGCCATTTTCATATCTAAAAACCTTAGATAATCATGCACTAGACTTTCGTCGTGGTTTTTTCATGACGTTCGGCGCGGATCACTATCTCGCCTTCTTTCACATCGACATGGGCAACCCCACCCGCTTCTAAAGCCCCAAATAAGATCTCGTCTGCCAATGGGCGCTTGATCAATTCGGTGACCACCCTTGCCATAGGGCGCGCCCCCATGTTCTTATCGTAACCTTTCTCGGCCAATAGGGTTCTGGCTTCATCGCTAACTTCCAAAATGACATGCTTCGCATCCAGCTGCGCCTGCAATTCCACTAAGAATTTATCGACCACTTTGGCAATGATGGTCATATCCAAATGGTTGAACCATACGATGGAATCGAGACGATTACGAAACTCCGGCGAAAATACCCGGTTAATTTCAGATAATGCGTCCTGGGTATGATCTTGCTGGGTAAAGCCAATCGACTTACGAATGGTCTCCTGCACACCCGCGTTCGTCGTCATCACTAGTGTTACGTGTCTGAAGTCCGCCTTACGGCCATTGTTATCGGTCAAGGTGCCGTGATCCATCACCTGTAGCAACAGGTTATAGACATCGGGGTGAGCCTTTTCGATTTCATCTAACAGTACGACACAATGGGGGTTTTTAATCACGGCATCGGTGAGTAAGCCTCCTTGGTCATAACCCACATAACCAGGAGGCGCACCAATCAAACGGGATACCGTATGGCTCTCCATGTACTCAGACATGTCAAAGCGCACCAGTTTCATCCCTAAACAACTTGCCAGTTGATTGGTGACTTCGGTCTTACCCACACCGGTGGGACCGGCGAATAAGAAGCTACCCACAGGCTTTTTATCTGTGCCTAAACCACTACGGGATAAGCGAATAGCAGAACTGAGACTCTCAATGGCCTTATCTTGGCCAAAGACCACCATCTTAAGATTACGCTCCAGATTACGCAGCAAGTCTTTGTCAGTGGCGGAAACGGATTTCTCAGGAATTCGTGCCATTTTAGCAACGATAGCTTCGATTTCTGCCTGACCTATGGTCTTTTTCCGCTTACTCTGTGGCAACATGGCCATGCGAGCGCCCGCTTCGTCGATCACATCGATGGCTTTATCGGGTAAATGCCTATCGTTGATGTGCTTAGCCGATAATACTGCCGCGCTGCTAATCGCCGCCTGAGTATAACGAACGCCATGATATTCTTCGTATTTAGATTTAAGTCCCATCAAAATCTTAGTGGTCTCTTCCACCGAAGGCTCATTGATATCCACCTTTTGGAAGCGACGAGCTAAGGCACGGTCTTTCTCAAAAATACTTTGATATTCTTGGAAAGTCGTCGAGCCCATACAACGCAAATTGCCACTGGATAACAAAGGTTTCAGCAAGTTGGATGCATCCATCACACCGCCAGACGCAGCGCCAGCACCGATAATGGTATGGATCTCATCGATAAACAAAATCGCATGCTTATCTGCGGATAATTCTTTTAGCAGGCTTTTAAAACGCTTCTCAAAATCACCGCGGTATTTCGTACCCGCAAGCAATGCGCCTAAGTCGAGAGAGTAAACCGTCGCTTCGGCCATCACATCGGGCACTTGGTTATTCACGATACGGTAGGCAAGGCCCTCTGCAATCGCGGTTTTACCCACCCCCGCCTCGCCCACCAATAGCGGATTATTTTTACGGCGACGACACAGGGTTTGAATAGCACGCTCAATTTCCTGATCGCGGCCAATCAGTGGGTCGATGATCCCTTGCTTAGCAAGTTGATTTAAGTTGGCCGCAAATTGCGACAGCATGCTGCGTTCTTCACTAGCTTCACTGTGATCTTCAATACGTTCCTGATCTTGATGTGACTCAGCGTCATCATTCTTGGCGAAACCATGGGAAATAAAATTCACGACATCGAGACGACTAATATCGCAACGACGTAGCAGATACACGGCTTGGGATTCTTGCTCACTGAAAATGGCGACTAACACATTAGCGCCGTTCACTTCATTGCGACCCGATGACTGCACATGGAATACCGCGCGCTGCAGCACTCGCTGAAATCCGAGCGTTGGCTGGGTTTCTTTATCATCGTCGATATCGGCAATAATTGGGGTAGTTTGTTGGATAAAGCTTGCCACTTCATCCCTGAGTTTGTCTAAGTTCGCCCCACAGGCGATTAGTGCTTCTTGAGCCGCAGGATTGTCGATAAGAGCCAATAACAGATGTTCTACTGTCATATACTCGTGACGCGCATCTCTGGCTTGCTGAAACGCCAGATTTAAGGTGACTTCCAGATCTTTGTTCAGCATAAGCACCCCCAAAATGAACAACGGACTACAGAGTTAAGCAGATTCATGCTTTCTCTAACGAACACAGTAACGGATGTTGGTTTTGTCTTGCAAATTGATTTACTTGTATCACCTTAGTTTCTGCAATGCCAAAAGGAAAAATACCGCAAATCCCCTTTCCCTTGTGATGGATAGTCAACATGATATCGGTCGCTTCTTGCTCATTTTTGCGAAAGAAAACTTGCAATACTTCAATCACAAAATCCATTGGCGTGTAATCGTCATTATTGAGGATCACCTTGTACATAGAAGGTGGCATTAACTCAGATTTCACACGCTCTTCAACGTGTTCAACATTTCCTGTCTTACCCATTTTTTAATACTAGCCTCTCGTGTTGGCCTCTTCCAATTGATATGTTCAAATTAATCAGTTGTTACCCCTTTGTTAATTTTAGCTTGACTTCCGCTTTTACTCCTTACATTCTGTTGTGCAGACGGTGAAAGAAACCCGTCTATACAAGTTTTACTATCTTACTGGTAAGTAGACAACAGAAGGAAGTGGAAGTATGGCAAGCGGAACTGTTAAATGGTTCAACAACGCCAAAGGATTCGGGTTTATTTGCCCTGATCAAGGTGGTGAGGACGTTTTTGCACACTATTCTACCATTGAAATGGAAGGCTATCGAACTCTAAAAGCAGGCCAACCCGTTCAATTTGAAGTAGAAGCCGGTCCAAAAGGGATGCACGCTTCAGCCATTTCACCAACAAAATAACGTTTGGTGAGGCCAATGATCAAAAAGGCAGGGACTTGTCCCTGCCTTTTTATTATAAAAAAAATCAATCACCTGGTACTTTGATAGACATAAAAAAGATCTGCATTGCAGATCCTTTTCGCTATCTCAGGGTTAACTTAACGAATTAAGCAATCAAGAGTTTGTTCAAGGTTTCACTTGGGCGCATAGCTTTTTCAGCTTTAGCCGCGTCTAGGCGATAGTAACCGCCTAAATCGACCGGTGCACCTTGTGCCGTTGCTAATTCAGCCACAATCACTTGCTCATTTGCCGCCAGCGCATGTGCTAATGGAATGAAGTGAGCTTGCAACTGTGCATCTTTGGTTTGCGCCGCTAAGGCTTGGGCCCAGTACATGGCTAAGTAGAAATGGCTGCCACGGTTATCTAACTCACCGACTCTTCTTGATGGCGATTTGTTGCTATCTAAGAATTGGCCAATGGCTTGATCTAAGGTATCTGCTAACACTTGGGCTTTTGGATTACCCACGGTTTGGCTTAAGTGCTCAAGAGACGCCGCCAGAGCCAAGAATTCACCCAGTGAATCCCAACGTAAGTGACCTTCTTTCTCAACCTGTTGCACGTGCTTAGGTGCACTACCGCCCGCACCGGTTTCAAATAGACCGCCACCGTTCATTAACGGCACGATTGACAACATCTTAGCACTGGTACCCAGCTCAAGAATTGGGAACAAGTCAGTCAGGTAGTCACGTAAAACGTTACCTGTAACTGAAATCGTATCTTTGCCTTCTTTGATGCGAGCTAAAGAGAAACGCGTCGCCTCTTCTGGAGACATGATGCTGATATCTAAGCCATTAGTGTCATGCTCTGGCAGATACTGCTGCACTTTAGCAATGATTTGCGCATCGTGGGCACGTTTGCTATCTAACCAGAATACCGCGGGTGTATTGCTTAAACGGGCGCGGCGCACAGCCAGCTTGACCCAATCACGGATAGGTGCGTCTTTAACTTGGCACATTCTCCAAATATCGCCCGCTTCTACGTTATGGCTCATCAATACCTTACCGCTGGCATCGACCACGTTAACCACACCGTCAGCAGGCATTTCAAAGGTCTTGTCATGGCTGCCATATTCTTCGGCTTTTTGCGCCATCAAGCCCACGTTTGGCACGCTGCCCATGGTTTTAGGATCGAAAGCGCCATGCTCTTTACAGAAGGCAATCGTTTCTTGGTAAATACCGGCATAGCAACGATCTGGGATCATGGCTTTAGTATCATGTAATTGACCGTCTGGTCCCCACATTTGGCCAGATGAACGGATCGCAGCAGGCATAGACGCATCGATAATGATGTCGCTTGGCACGTGTAAGTTGGTGATACCTTTGTCAGAATCGACCATAGCCAATGCGGGACGCACGGCGTAAACGGCGGCGATATCGGCTTCGACTTCGGCGCGGCTATCGGCAGGTAGAGTCGCTATTTTGGCATAAACATCACCAAAACCGTTGTTCACATCTACGCCTAATTCAGCGAAAAGCGCCGCATGCTTGTCAAATACTGGCTTGAAGAATACCTTCACAGCGTGACCAAACATAATAGGATCAGACACTTTCATCATAGTGGCTTTCAGATGCAGCGATAACAGCACATCTTCTGCTTTGGCGTTTTCGATCTCACGCTCATAGAAGCTCACTAGGGCTTTTTTACTTAATACCGAGGCATCGATGATTTCGCCAGCCAGCAACTTAAGACCGGATTTAAGCACCACTTCTTGGCCATCTTTTTGTGTCAGCACGATATTCACGCTGTCCGCAGCAGATAGCGTCACAGACAATTCGCTACCGTAGAAATCGCCTTCGGTCATATGGGCAACATGTGACTTAGAATCAGTAGCCCACTTGCCCATTGAATGCGGGTTTTTCTTGGCGAAGTTTTTCACCGATAATGGGGCGCGGCGGTCCGAGTTACCTTCACGCAGCACTGGATTTACCGCACTGCCTTTGATCTTGTCGTAACGCGTTCTGATTGACTTTTCAGCGTCGGTTTTTGGCTCATCCGGATAGTGAGGGATGTCGTAACCTTTTTGCTGCAGTTCTGCGATACAGGCTTTTAACTGTGGGATCGAAGCACTGATATTCGGTAACTTGATGATATTGGCTTCTGGCTGATTTGCCAGCTCGCCAAGTTCAGCGAGATGATCGCCAATTTTTTGCGCGTCGGTCAGCTTCTCAGGGAAACTGGCAATAATACGGCCCGATAACGAGATATCACGGGTTTCAACCGCAACACCTGCGGCGTCGGTAAAGGTTCTGATAATAGGTAAGAGTGAGAGAGTGGCCAGTGCTGGCGCTTCGTCGGTTTCAGTGTAAATAATTGTTGATGAGTTATCTTTCATGTTACATCCTACATTATTGTAAAATTTAATATTTTTTATAATAATTTTATTGCATGGCGAACAAGTCTTGGCACAATGAAATCATCAATCAAGGCAGTTACTCACCCATCAATACCAGATTTATTCCATTATCCATCGGCCATTCGCATCCGCCAATGCGGTAAAACGACTCATTAAAACCTAATAAACAAATAGGCGCAGATCACATTTTAGGCCGACATCATAGAGCATTCACAGTAATATTCAAATTCCACTAAGGGCGAATGCCAAGTACACTGTGTAAACATTAACGATACAATCAAGTCAGGTCAGCGTGTCTCAGCCTCCCGTTAGCAAAAGCATGAACAAAAACAAGTTTCCACCTAAACGCGCCAATCCCAGCACCAGTTCTCCAACCCAAAGCGCGCGTAGACCCGCAAACAAAGGCCCAGCTAACAAATCTGCCATCGAAGGTAAGGTTCCATTAGCCCGTAATGCCAATGGCAGTTTAAAGAAAGAACCCTTTAAAAATCCCAACCGCCGAGCGATTGCGGCGGCAAAACCCGTACATAGCCAAACACTTGCCCCCATTATTGTGCTGTTTAACAAACCCTTCGATGTACTTTGCCAATTTACCGATGAACAAGGTCGCAAGACCCTAAAAGACTATATTCCCATTGCTGATGTCTATGCCGCAGGCCGCTTAGACAGAGACAGTGAGGGCTTGTTACTGCTGACCAATGACGGTCAATTACAGGCCAGGCTGACGGAACCGAAAAAGAAAACCTTTAAAACCTATTGGGTACAAGTAGAAGGCATTCCGACGGAAGATGCACTGGCGAAACTGCGCCAAGGTGTTGAATTAAATGATGGTATGACGCTGCCAGCCAAAGTCAAAATCATGGATGAGCCGAATGTTTGGCCACGCAATCCACCGGTGAGAGAGCGCAAAAATATCCCAACGACTTGGCTAGAAATCCAGATCCATGAAGGTCGCAACCGCCAAGTGAGGCGTATGACCGCCCATATAGGTTATCCGACCTTAAGATTAATCCGTTATAAAATAGGCCAATGGAGTCTAGATAATTTGCCATCGGGCGAGCATAAATGCATCCGTCTCGGTGATGAAGTCTAAATTTCAGCCAAGTTTCTGCGCTCAACGCCACTATAAAGTGGCACCCTGTCCACCCAAAGGAGGTTTCATGAGTCAACGATATAAACCCAATGTGACCGTCGCTTGTATTATTCATGCAACTTCACAGGATAAGTATCTGCTAGTGGAAGAGTGGATTGATGGCGAGCAGCGCTTTAACCAGCCAGCGGGTCACTTAGAAGCGAATGAAAGCTTAACCCAAGCCTGTGAGCGCGAAGTGCTTGAGGAAACGGGGTTATCACTCAAACCCCATGGGCTCGTCGGCATCTATCAATTCAGTGCCAGCGAAGAGCTAGCCTTTGTGCGCTTTACCTTCTTCGTGCAGCTAGATGATATGCCCTCACCCGCGCCGCAGGACGATGCCATCCATGCAGCTCATTGGTTGGACTTTGAGCAAATCGAAGCCAAACAATCTTTGCTGCGTAGTCCCTTAGTCCTCGACTGCCTCAGAGACTATCGCCATCATCTGCAACAGGGATCGGCTTATCCCCTAGACTTACTCAATAGTGATCGTCTCACGATAGCCCCAAAGAGCAAGGCGTGATAGAATACGCCGCCGCGTAAATCCGCAATACATTAGCTTAGTTAAGGTAAACCTGCATTAACCTGATGCTAAGAGATTGCGCTGTTATTCGCGCCTTTTACAGGCTCGCCTAACGGGGATAAATCGTTTACGCAATACACAGATTTTAAGCTAGGCCATGCGATTACTTGGGTGATACAGAACTCCCCACAAAAAGTGCCTAGCCAACATATACTCAATGGTTTTTAGGATCTATGACATCAATCGAACCCACTCATACAGGAAAAAAAGTCATTGTCGGCATGTCCGGCGGTGTAGATTCATCCGTTTCAGCCTATTTGCTTATGCAGCAGGGCTATCAGGTTGAAGGCCTTTTCATGAAGAACTGGGAAGAAGATGACAACAACGAGTACTGCGCCGCCGCTGAAGATTTAAAAGATGCCCAAGCCGTGTGCGACAAGCTCGGGATCAAGCTACACACAGTCAACTTTGCAGCCGAATATTGGGACAATGTATTTGAGTATTTCCTCGCCGAATACAAAGCCGGCCGCACGCCCAATCCCGATATTATGTGTAACAAAGAAATCAAATTTAAGGCATTTTTAGAATTTGCCGATGAAATCCTCGACGCCGATTACATCGCCATGGGCCACTATGTGCGCCGCCGCGACAATAGCGATGGCAGCACACAAATGCTCCGTGGCGTCGATGGCAATAAAGACCAAAGTTATTTCCTCTACACCCTTAGCCACGAGCAAGTGGCCCGTAGCCTCTTCCCCGTCGGTGAGCTTGAAAAACATCAGGTACGTGAAATCGCAAAAGAAATGGGCTTAATCACCCATGATAAAAAAGACAGTACTGGCATCTGCTTTATCGGTGAGCGCAAGTTCACTGAATTCTTGGGTAATTATTTACCCGCCCAACCTGGCAATATCGAAACTCCAGAGGGCGAAGTGATAGGTACCCACCAGGGGCTGATGTACCACACTCTAGGCCAACGTAAGGGCCTAGGGATTGGTGGAATGAAAAACAGCAATGACGATCCTTGGTATGTAGTCGATAAAGATCTTGAGCGTAACGTATTGATCGTAGGTCAAGGCGGACACCATCCTCGTTTGATGTCGACGGGCATGACAGTTAACCAACTGCACTGGGTGGATAGAATCGGACCTGTCGATGGTTGTCATATCACAGTGAAAACCCGCTATCGCCAGCAAGATGTGCCCTGCACGCTAACGTACAGCGATGAAAATACCTTAAGGGTTATATTTGATGAACCCGTTGCGGCGGTGACGCCAGGGCAATCTGCGGTATTTTATGAGGGTGAAGTCTGCCTAGGTGGCGGCATCATCGATCAATTAATACGAGGATAAAGCGTGAGCGATCAGCTAGTTAACCGTACTATGGCATTTGCAGGCATACTGCAGGCCATAGCCCAAGTGCAACATTTGGCGCGTCAGGGTGAGAGCGATAATACCGAGCTCGCGGCGAGTTTAAATACCATACTGGTCACCAATCCTGACAATACTGCCGATGTCTATCAAGATAAAGCCGCACTGAGTAAGGGTTACAAACTGATCCTCAATCAGCTCGGTGACAGTAGCCAAAAAGATGTTGAAATCACTCGTTATCTTGTCGGTATCTTAGCCCTCGAACGCAAGCTGGTACGCTCTAACAGCGGTTTAGGCATGTTGGCCGAACGCATTAATCAAGTACATCGCCAGCTACATCATTTTGCGATCACCGATGAGCAAGTGATTGCCAATCTTGCCAGCATTTACAGCGACATCATCAGTAATTTAGGGCCAAAAATCCAAATATCAGGCAATCCAGTGTGTTTGCAACGCCCTATCGTACAACAAAAAATTCGCGCTCTGCTGCTTGCAGCCATGCGCAGCGCTGTACTGTGGCGCCAACTAGGCGGTAAGCGTCGACACTTAGTCTTCGCCCGCAAAGCCATAGTCGATACAGCCAAGAAAAGTCTTACCCTATAATAAAATTAGCGTTCATCAAGGAGCTTCACATGGATCTTTCCGCACTAACTGCTATCTCTCCGGTAGACGGTCGTTATGGTAGTAAAACCGCGTCATTGAGAGGGATTTTCAGCGAGTTCGGTCTTACCAAGTACCGTGTTCAGGTTGAAATCAATTGGCTAAAACTGTTAGCCGATTGCCCAGAAATCATCGAAGTACCGCCGCTAAGCGCGTCTGCTATCGCCGTACTCGATGGCATTAAAGACAATTTCAACGAACAAGATGCGCTGCGTGTTAAGGCTATCGAAAGCACCACTAACCACGATGTGAAAGCGGTTGAATACTTCATCAAAGAAAAAATCGCGGGCAATAGCGAATTAGCCGCAGTGGGTGAGTTTGTTCACTTTGCCTGTACTTCTGAAGATATCAACAACTTAAGCCACGGTTTAATGTTGACTGAAGCCCGTGAGCAGGTATTACTGCCCTACTGCAACGAGTTGCTGACTGCGATTAAAAAGCTGGCGATTGAATATCGCTCTGTGCCATTAATGTCACGCACCCATGGCCAACCCGCGTCACCCTCTACGCTCGGTAAAGAGATGGCGAACGTGGCGATGCGTCTTGAGCGTCAAATCAAACAAATCGCCAATGTTGAAATCATGGGCAAACTGAACGGTGCCGTCGGTAACTACAATGCTCACCTGTCAGCCTACCCTGAAGTTAACTGGCATGAATTGTCGGAGCGTTTTGTGACTAGCCTAGGCCTGCACTGGAATGCCTACACGACGCAAATCGAGCCACACGATTACATTGCCGAGCTGTTTGATGCGGTTGCCCGTTTCAACACTGTGCTGATTGACTTTGACCGTGACATTTGGGGTTACATCGCACTAGGTCACTTCAAACAACGCACGATCGCCGGTGAAATCGGTTCATCGACTATGCCGCACAAAGTTAACCCTATCGATTTTGAAAACTCTGAGGGTAACTTAGGTATCGCTAACGCGCTGATGCAACATTTAGCCTCTAAGCTGCCGTTATCAAGATGGCAACGTGACTTAACTGACTCAACCGTACTGCGTAACTTAGGCGTCGGTATTGCCCATGCGTTGATCGCTTATCAAGCAACTTTAAAAGGTATCAGCAAGTTAGAAGTTAACGAAGCGCACCTGCGTGATGAGTTAGATCACAACTGGGAAGTATTAGCAGAACCAGTACAAACGGTAATGCGTCGTTATGGCATTGAAAAACCATACGAAAAATTAAAAGAACTGACGCGCGGTAAACGTATCGATGCGCAGCAACTGTCAGTGTTTATTGACGGACTTGAATTACCAGACTCAGTGAAAGCTGAACTGAAGAAAATGACGCCAGCCAATTACATTGGTCGTGCCGAAGCGTTTGTCGACGAACTGAAGTAAGCTATTCATTTAAATTGGCTATTAACCCCAATTAGTTATTAACTGAAATTGGCGACAGATAAAACTCTTTCTTAAACAGAAATAAGGATTAAGGCGACCCACATCACCGCGATGTGGTCGCCTTTTTTAACGCTATGTATACACTCAATCTCGATATCGCCCAGTTTCTTAGTGAATACTGGCAAAAGAAACCTCTGCTGATCAAAAATGCCTTTCCGCAGTTTGAAGATCCGATCAGTGCCGATGAATTAGCAGGCCTTGCCTGTGAGGAAGAAATCTCTTCGCGTATCGTCGTCACTAAGGATGATAACTGGGAAGTGGTTCAAGGCCCGTTTGAAGATTATGACAACTATGGCGAAACCCATTGGCAGTTGTTAGTGCAAGCGGTCAACCATTGGTATCCCGATTCGCAGCCATTCGTCGATGCTTTTCGCTTCTTACCTGACTGGCGCTTCGATGACTTGATGGCCTCATTTGCGACCCCAAGCGGCGGCGTAGGTCCGCACGTCGATAACTACGATGTGTTTATCATTCAAGGCGAAGGTGAGCGTCGCTGGACCGTCGGTGACAATACTCCGCAACAACGCCGTGGTGGCAATCCCAACTCGCCGCTGGTTGAAGACTTCACCTCAATTATCGATGTAGTGTTAGAAAAAGGCGATATGCTTTATATTCCACCTGGTTTCCCACACTGCGGTGAAACATTAACTATAGCAATGAGTTACTCGATTGGTTTCCGCGCCCCAAGCCAGCAAGAACTGGTCAGTGAAGTCGCCGACTATTTACTTGATAAAAACTTGGGGCAACAGCGTTTCACTTCCATTTCTGAGCCTGATGCACCCGGTGTGATCAGCCAAGAACACCAACTTGGGCTGATGGATTTACTCACACAACTGAGCCAAGATCCGAATAATTACCAAATCGTTTTAGGTAAATTACTTAGTCAAAATCGTTTTGAATTAGATATTTGTGAAGGCGAAGAAGCCTACACAGAAGCGGATCTGCAAGATGCCTTCGACCAAGGTGCGGGCATAAATCGTATCGGTGGCTTAAAAGTATTGCGCCTCGAAAATGACACAAACAGCAGATTGTTCATCAATGGCGAAGTCTACGAACTGCCAAACACCCCAGAAGAGGTACTGGCGATACTCAGCGACAACGTCAGCTTATCCTCTGATATTGCATCGACACTCTGCCAAAACGACGAAGTACAGAGCCTGCTGTTAACCTTGATCAATCAAGGGCTATGCTATCTCGCTGATACTGAAGCTTAGTTCATTAACAGTTTGATAAAAGAAAGGCACTCCATCGAGTGCCTTTCTTATTTATCTATCCTAAAGCGTACCGACAAAATGCAATAATAACTTAGGCATTCCACAGTTTATCGTCGTTATGCATACGGTATAAACTCTCTGCACGCGATACCAGCAACTGTGCAAACTTTGCCTGAGTCGCATCACGGGTGGCACCCGAACGCACTAAATTTTCTGCCTGCATTTGCCACATCATAGAGAAATGACGCACGGCATCACGGGCCGTTGCGGCTACTTTCACATCGACAAAATCCGAGGGTAAATCACCTGACATCACCCAATAGGTTTTATTGCTTGGACGTTTAGATTCCATTTTCCAAATGGCCATATAAGGTGCAAGGTAGCGGCTCTCATCGGCCAACACTTTGCTTGGGATAACCCCCTTCTCGGCAAGGAAACGATTCGCTTTTTGAAATTGAGTTCTGACCCACTCTTGGCGCAGTTTTTCCAATTCTTCTGCAGATAACCTTGGTTGAGCTTGGTCGACAGCTTGTTCAGTCATACTTCCGTCCTATCTTATTGTTATAACGCGGCTCTCATTCTTAGGATGAGTGTGCGGTCCCTACTATTCACAGATTTGGTATCCAATTCCATCCTTTTTTCACCGTAAAGCTTACGTTTACGTAAAGTGGAAAGCTAGATTGCCACAAATAATCTATTTATTCGGTCATTATGCATGGTTGAGAGTATCGCTAAATGCTATGGTTCTGCAATAAATATAACAAGCAGTCGATGGGAGTTTGCCCCATCGGCTTTTTCATTGTGTATAGCGGAGAACTTCACGTGGCTGTATTTAATCATGTATCCTTTGACGAACATGAACAGGTCGTATTCTGTCATGATAAAGAAAGTGGCTTAAGAGCCATTGTCGCCATCCATAATACGAATTTAGGCCCTGCTGTGGGTGGATGTCGTATGTGGAACTATCAATCGGACGACGAAGCGCTGACAGACGTATTACGCCTTTCCCGTGGTATGACCTACAAAAACGCATTGGCAGGCCTCACCATGGGTGGTGGTAAATCAGTGATTATTGCCGATCCTAAAAGACCGGATCGTGAAGCCCTCTTCCGTGCCTTTGGTCGTTTCATCAATAGCCTCGGCGGCCGTTATTACTCCGCTGAAGACGTAGGCACCACCACTGCTGATATTATGATCGCCCATGAAGAAACCCCTTATATGGCGGGTCTAGAAGGCAAGAGTGGCGATCCATCTCCCTTCACAGCCCTTGGTACCTATTTAGGTATCAAAGCTGCGGTTAAACATAAACTCGGTTTAGATAGCCTCAAAGGCCTTAAAATCGCCGTTCAAGGTGTCGGTCACGTAGGTTATTATCTGTGCAAACACTTGCATGAAGAAGGCGCAGAGCTGATTGTGACTGACATTCATCAAGCCTCCTTAGATAAAGTTGCCACGGATTTTGGTGCGATTATCGTCGCACCACAGGACATCTACTCCCAAGATGTGGATGTGTACGCTCCCTGTGCCCTTGGTGCAACCTTAAACGATGCAACCTTACCGCAACTGAAGGCGAAAATTGTCGCCGGCTGTGCCAACAATCAATTAGCCGAAGTACGCCACGGTGAGCAACTGAAAGACATGGGCATACTGTACGCGCCAGATTATGTGATCAACGCAGGCGGTATTATCAACGTGTCGTTCGAAAAAGATTATGACGCGGCGAAATCGGAAGCTAAGGTCAGAGAAATCTATCACACGCTACTGAAGATTTTTGCACAGGCCGATGAACAAAATCGCACTACTGGCGCTGTTGCCGATGAAATGGCCCGTGCCATTTACCAAGGTGCAAAAGCCTAATTAAGCTTTTAGGCGGGCAACCAACACTGGTTGTTCGCCTTTTTCCCCTTCCCTCCTCGTCAAAAATAAATCCTCCTTAATACCAATCAGATACCTAAACGACACGTAAAATTCACTATTCTGTAGTGGAAAACGGTAACCTACTCTGCTTGAATTAATCACTCGTCGGTCAGTGGAGGAATGACACATGGTCAGTTTCAAATATGAGCTGAATCAAGACTCGGTTGAGTTGCAGGCCAGTGATTGGTTTGGTTTAGAGCGGGTATTTATCAACGGACAAATGGTGTCACGTAAGCTCAATTTTGGTCAAAACAGTGAGCACAGCATCAAACTGAACGATGGCAATCAATGTCGTTTTAAGTTGTTTATCGACCCCCAAACCGATGAATTAACCTGTCGGATTTACAAGCATAATCAATTGATCACTAGCTTAAAACAGGGGAAGGAAAGCCTAGTTCAGCGTCAACGTATGCTACAACAGGGATTACTGTTTGGCTCGAGTTTAGTGTTATTGCTTATATTACTGCCCTTTTAGGCCCACAACACACTCTGTTTAGTACAGTTAGTCATATTCATCTACTGATAAACGGTTGATTTTGTTGAGCAGTTTGATAAATTGTGAGCGCTCATCCTCATTCAGATTAGAGAGAAACTTTTCGTTGACCCGCTCAGCCTCTCGGATCAAATCCTGCTCTAAGGCTTTGGCCTCATCGGTCAAAAATATTTGAAAAGCACGGCGATTGTCTGACTCTTGGTGACGGGTGATAAATCCTTGTACCTGTAATTGGTCAAGCAAGCGCGTCATAGTGTAGTTTGCGACATCACAACGTTTTGATAATTCGGTTTGAGTGATGCCCTCTTCCTGCCAAAGGGCGAACAACACAGGCCACAACTTAATATCGAGTTGATAGCGTTTAAGTTGCAGATCGAGCTCATTTTGCAGCTCAAGATTTAAGTGGGAAACAAGATAGCCTAAGCTTTCATAACGGTTCAAACAGCACCTCCGAAAACAGCGGTTTTAGACCCATCTAACCTGACACTCACCCGAGATCCATGCTAAGCGTCATTTTTAATACTATCACTTAACCTATAATAAACTAGTCAATACCCAGAACTAATTGCAATCAATATCACCGTACTTAGGGCTATTCTAAGTCAGATAATTTGAATTCATTCACAAAATTATAATAACAAGCCCGACTCAGTTTTCCCCACAAACCCCGCTCTAAGGGCAAATAAATGCCAAAGTCGGTCAGTCTCATCCGGCTAATATCCAAGATCTGATGCTCGGTATCGATACTGGTCTTCACCTGCAGATAAGCGGGATCTGGGCCACGCTCAAAATCGACAATCACTAAAGGGACATCGACCACTGTGACGCGAACTTTTTCCACTGGGGTAATTAAAAAATGCTCGTCCTCGATGCAGTGTAAAATACCCGCAAAAAGCTTTGCAAATTTAACGGGCAATGCGCTTCCCTGATACTGCCAGTCTCCAGTTTCTTGAATATTAAATAACGCAACCTCACTGCATAATGGGACCTCACTCAACACTGCACTGGTGGGAGAGGCAATATTCAGCGCAAGCTGTTCTAATGTATGCTGCTCACTCTTGGTCAACTTGTCCATCATCCATTTCCTTTAACAAAAAACCAGCCTACTGGCTGGTTTTAGTGTGACACTTATTACCCTGAGGATCCAATTAACCGTTTCGACATAGCTCGGTTTTTGTACTCCTAGGCAAAGCCCAATTTAATCTTTTACGAGTTCGAGCAATGCCTCCAGCGGATGTTTAGGTTTATAGCCCGCAAAGCGTTTTACTTGACTACGGCAGGAGTAACCCGATACGAGTACCTGTTGTTTATCAAGTTTAGCTAAGGTCTGTTTCCACGACATATCAAACAACGCTTGAGAACGCTCAAGGTTTTCCGCCTCATGACCATAGGTCCCCGCCATACCGCAACAGCCAAGATTCATAGCCGATAACTTAGCACCAAAATGCGCAAAAATCTGAGTCCATTCCTTGGCCGTATTGGGTTTAGCAGTCGACTCAGTGCAATGACTAAACCAAGTATATTGTTTATCCTGGGGCAATTTTGCAGGAATATCCGCTAATACACTAAGCAACCACTCATTGGCTAACTTAACCTCAAACGAGCCACGGTTAGCACCTAAAACTTCTTTATATTCATCTCGATAACATAATACCAGCGCAGGATCGATGCCCACCATCGGCATGCCTAGCTTATGCACTTGATTTAAGAAATCTGCACTCGATTGTGCTGTTTTAGCAAATTTATCCAAGAAACCTTTAATATGCGTCGGCTTACCATTGGGCTTAAAGGGTAACAATACTGGCTTTAATCCTAAGGTTTCAATTAATTGGATAAAGCGATACACCAATCCAGCATCGTAGAAGCTGTTAAAGGGATCTTGTACCACCAATACAAACTTGGAACGTTCATCTAAGGGGATCGCCTGCAGCGCGGCGAGATCATAGCCCCGGCTCGCGTGACCATCGAGGCGCTGTTTTAAGGTTGGTACGGATAATGCGGGCGCATCCACATAACCAATCGCTTTTTTAATCACCCATTGGCTCAATGGATTCTGGGAAGCAAAGTTAGTTAATCGCGGCGCTGCCGCCATTAAGGGGAGGCTGTCCTCAATCCCAGCGACAAGATAATCCTTGGCAGGCCTTAAATAACGTTGATAATAAATATTAAAAAACTGTGCCCTAAATTTAGGCACATCCACTTTAACCGGGCATTGACCAGAGCAGGCTTTACAGGCCAAGCAGCCCTTAAGCGACTCCATAACCTCATGGGAATAATCATAATCCCGCTTTGCATTTATCGTATTTTGCATCCGCTGCAAAATACCTAAAGGTTTGGCTTTCGCCAGCGCGTTCACATCCACGCCTTCGGTTTCAAGCAGTCTTAGCCATTCACGCATCAAGCCAGCACGACCTTTGGGTGACTGCACTCTATCCCCCGTCACCTTAAATGAGGGGCACATGGGCGAGTAGCTGCTGTAGTTAAAACACAGGCCATTGCCGTTACAGTTCATCACATCCGGGAAAGCATCACGCACAGCAACGGGAATTTGCCGATCAAATTTACCGCGTTTGGCACTGTCAACATCGTAATAGAGGGCACCTGTATCTTTAGGCGCCACCAGCTTACCTGGGTTAAGCCTATTGTCGGGGTCAAACAGGCCTTTGATATCTTGAAGAACACCATAAAGCTCATCACCAAACACCGATGGACCATATTCCCCACGCACACCTTTACCGTGTTCACCCCACATCAGGCCACCGTATTTAAGTGTCAGTGCCGCGACTTGATCGGAAATGACCCGCAGTAGCTTCTCATCTTCCACATCACACATATCGAGCGCGGGTCGCACATGGAGCACACCGGCATCCACATGCCCGAACATGCCATATTGCAGCTTATGCCCATCGAGTACTGCGCGAAACTCCATAATATAATCGGCGAGTTTTTCGGGCGGTACCGCGGTATCTTCTGCAAAGGCGATGGGTTTACGACGCCCTTTAGTGGCGCCCAATAAGCCAACGGCTTTTTTGCGCATGCCGTAGATTTTTTCGATGCTCGGCTTGTCCTGAGTCACTTGATAACCCAATACACCGCATTCACCACGACCAATTTGCTCGGTCAATACCGCCTCAAGACTCGCAAGCTTTTGCTCAACTTCTGCCGTATCGCCGGCAAACTCGACCATATTCAGGCCATCGATGACTTTACCCGGCACTTCTTGAATGAGGTCGGAAACCGAGTGCCAAACAATGTCCTCACGGGCAAGGTTAAGCACTTTAGAATCGACGGTTTCGACCACAGTCGCCCGCGCGGCGACTAAGGATGACGCATGACGCAGCGCCGATTGGAAAGAATCATACTTAATATTCACCATGGCGCGCTCGGTCGGCAATGGCGTGATATTCAGTTTGGCTTCGGTTATCACCGCAAGCGTGCCCTCTGAGCCCGTTAAAATTCGCGATAAGTCGAATTGCGTTAGGCCCTCATTCCATACATGCTTTAAATCGTAACCCGTTAAGAAGCGGTTTAACTTGGGGAATTGCTTTTCAATCAGCGCTCGCTTCTCGCGGCAAACCTTTGCAATGGCCGAAATCAGCTTTTGTCCGAGTGGATTATCACTCACATTATCTGGATTACACAAAAGTCCAGCATCCAATGGCTGAGTGTCTAATACACTGCCATCGATCAACACACTGCGTAGTGCCAGTACATGATCTGACGTCTTACCGTAGACCAGTGAACCCGCACCCGAGGCATCGGTATTGATCATACCGCCAATGGTCGCGCGGTTAGAGGTGGATAAATCGGGACTGAAAAAATAACCGTGCGGGCGCAGCGCATCGTTAAGCGCATCTTTAATCACCCCAGCTTCAACCCTCACCCAACCCTGCTCAGCATTCACTTCGAGCACACGGTTCATATAGCGCGACACATCGAGGATCAGACCATGGGTCAAGGACTGGCCATTAGTACCCGTACCGCCGCCCCGGGCACTAAAAGTGACCTCACGGAAGATGTCTTTCGCCGCGAGCGCCAAGGCTATTTGTATATCCTTTTGATTTTTAGGATAAAGCACAGCTTGGGGTAAAAATTGATAGACAGAGTTATCGGTCGCTTGCACTAGCCGTGCACTGTATCGCTTGTCTATATCACCGGAATACTCGCTTTGCTCGAGTGCATCAAGGTATGCCAAATACACTGGCTCTAATGTTTGTTGATGTGATAGCAGGGGTAACATGGATGGCTTCTGTCAATTATCGTTATGGGGCCATTATAAACAAAAAAAAAGCCGCTCAAAGCGGCTTTTTTAACATCTTTATCAAATTACAGCCTAGATCACCCGTGGGCTTCGGCCAAATATAACCATGTATCAATAACAGTATCAGGATTCAGAGACACAGTATCGATACCTTGCTCAACTAACCAAGCCGCAAAATCGGCGTGATCTGAAGGACCTTGACCACAGATACCGATATAAGCGCCCTTAGCCTTAGCCGCTTTAATCGCCATAGACAGTAGGATCTTAACGGCTTCATTACGCTCATCGAACAGATGACTAATAATGCCTGAGTCGCGGTCTAAGCCAAGCGTTAGCTGAGTTAAGTCGTTTGAACCGATAGAGAAGCCATCGAAATGTTCAAGGAATTGATCCGCTAACAGCGCGTTTGACGGTACTTCGCACATCATAATGACGCGTAAACCGTCTTTACCACGCTCTAAACCCTGCTCTTTGAGCAGGCCGATCACTTGTTCGGCTTCTTTAACGGTACGAACGAATGGGATCATCACTTCGACGTTTTTCAGACCCATGTCATTACGAACGCGCTTGATTGCCTCACACTCTAGGGCAAAACAGTCACGGAAGGATTCAGAGATATAACGGCTCGCACCGCGGAAGCCGAGCATTGGGTTTTCTTCCTCAGGCTCGTAACGGTCACCACCGACTAAGTTTGCGTATTCGTTAGACTTAAAGTCTGACATACGTACGATCACTTTCTTCGGATAGAAGGCTGAACCGATAGAGGCAATACCTTCAACCAGACGGGCAATGTAGAACTCAACGGGTGATTCATAACCTGCGATCATCTCGTTAATTTCAGTTTGCAGAGCAGCGTCTTGTTGATTGAACTCAAGCAGTGCCTTTGGATGAATACCTATCATGCGGTTGATGATGAACTCTAAACGCGCTAAACCTACGCCTTCGTTTGGTAAACGGGCAAAGTCGAATGCGCGGTCTGGGTTACCCACGTTCATCATGATTTTCATTGGTAATGCAGGCAGTGAATCGACACGGTTTGAAATCACTTCAAACTCTTGTTTACCTTCATAGATGAAGCCAGTGTCACCTTCGGCGCAAGACACAGTCACTAGCTGACCATTTTTGATACGGTCGGTCACGTCACCACAACCGACTACCGCGGGTACACCTAATTCACGGGCGATAATCGCCGCGTGACAGGTACGACCGCCACGGTTCGTCACGATGGCGCTGGCGCGCTTCATGATAGGTTCCCAATCTGGGTCGGTCATATCTGTCACTAACACATCACCAGGTTGGATTTGATCCATATCGGCGATAGAGGTTAATACTTTGGCTACGCCTGAACCCACTTTATGACCGATAGCACGACCTTCAGAGATCACCGCACCACGGCTCTTTAAGTGGTAACGTTCAATCAATTGCACATCTTCACGGCTACGAACCGTTTCTGGACGCGCTTGAACGATGTAGAGTTTGCCATCGTTACCGTCTTTCGCCCACTCGATATCCATTGGACGACCGTAGTGTTTTTCGATAACCATGGCTTGTTTAGCTAATTCTTCGACTTCGGTGTCATTGATTGAGAATTGACGACGTTTGTCAGCGGCAACGTCTTCAATCTTCACTTGCTTGCCGTGAGCAGCATCATCTGAGTACACCATTTGAATGAGCTTGCTACCGATATTACGGCGAACAACAGCCTTATGACCTAAGGCTAAAATAGGTTTGTGAACATAGAATTCGTCAGGGTTGACCGCGCCTTGAACGACCATTTCACCCAGACCGAAAGAGGAAGTGATAAACACGACATCATTGTTGCCTGATTCAGTGTCCATAGTGAACATCACGCCTGATGCCGCTTTGTCTGAACGAACCATACGTTGTACGCCGGCAGACAGGGCAACACCGTGGTGTTCGTAACCTTGGTGAACACGGTATGAAATCGCACGGTCGTTAAAGAGTGACGCGAACACGTGCTTGATAGCCACGAGAACTGAGTCAAATCCTTTCACGTTTAAGAAGGTTTCTTGCTGACCAGCAAAAGAGGCATCTGGCATATCTTCTGCGGTGGCAGAAGAACGCACTGCAAATGACGCATCGCTAGTTTCAGCGGCAAGTTTATCGTAAGCTTCACGAATGGCTTGCTCTAAAGCTGGTTGGAATGGGGTGTCAATCACCCATTGTCTGATCTGTGCACCTACTTTTGCCAGTGCATTGACATCATCTACATCCAGTGTGGCTAGAATGTCATAAATCTTCTGGTTTACTCCACTTTGTTCAAGGAACTCATTGAACGCATAAGAAGTAGTCGCAAATCCGCCAGGTACTTGAACACCGGCATTGGCCAGATTGCTGATCATCTCGCCAAGAGAAGCATTTTTACCGCCAACTAAGTTGACGTCACCCATGCCTAATTCCTGATACCAGAGTACGTATTGCTGCACAGTTCTATCTCCGCAAGTTTATTTCAGTGGCCCCTTCACACGAGGGCAGCGGCATTTTACACTCCTGCCGAAGAAGCGTAAATCTATAATTTTATTTGTAATTTTATTACTACAAGAGGTCAGTATGGCACCAAAAGTATTCTATATTTCCGATGGGACAGCGATCACAGCTGAGGTTTTTGGACATGCAGTTCTCTCGCAATTTCCATTAGAATTTGAATCACTTACAATTCCTTTCGTCGAATCATTAACGAAAGCGGAGCAAGTTAAACGACAAATTAATGATTGTTTTATTACAACAGGTGAACGGCCATTAGTGTTCCATTCGATCGTAAAAGCAGAAATTCGCGACATCATCTACTCGAGTGAAGGCTTAGATTATGATTTTTTAAATACTTTTGTGGCACCACTCGAACAACATTTAGGCGTAAGCGCCTCGCCCGTGCTTCACCGCACCCACGGTAAAGCCAATCATGGCTATGAGGCGCGCATCGATGCCATTAATTTTGCGATGGATAACGATGACGGCCAGACCATGAAACACATGGATCAAGCAGATTTAATCCTGTTAGGTGTGTCCCGTTGCGGCAAAACCCCTTCTAGCCTGTATTTATCGATGCAATTTGGCATTAAAGCGGCGAACTATCCTTTTACCGAAGATGATATGGATAACCTTAAGTTGCACGAAGCCCTTAAACGCAATAAGAAAAAGTTATTTGGTTTAACGATTGATCCGGTGCGTTTACATGAAATTCGCCAAAGTCGAATGGAAAACAGCCGTTACTCGTCACTCAAACAATGCCGCTTAGAGGTGAAAGAAGTGGAAATGATGTTTAAACGTGAACGTATTCCCTATATAGACACCACCAATCACTCGGTCGAAGAAATTGCGACTAAGATTTTAGATGTGACGGGTCTTGAGCGTCATATGTTCTAAATCGACGGACCTTAGAGAGCTAATCCACAGGGGCAAATTTAGGTTAAATAGGTCTAAGTTAAATTAAATTCATTGCACAGATGCCGACAATTAGCACAATTGGCACTGTGCAACTCGGCTCGATTCGTTATAATCCGTGGCAATCTGGCGAAAAGCGCCGCATGCAAGCTCGGTATTTTGAATGACCATTAAAACAGACGAATTACGTACTTCTTTATTAGCTAAAGTCATCTCACCTGCACAACTGGCATCTGAGTACCCATTAACCCAAGAAGCCGCCGACTACCTTGTCCAACAACGTCGTGAAGTTGAAGCCATTATTATGGGCGAAGATCAGCGTCTGCTGGTGATCATAGGCCCATGCTCAATCCACGATACCAAAGCGGCCCTCGAATATGCCCAGCGCTTAGTCGCATTACATCAAGAATTGAAAGATGATTTGTGCATCTTAATGCGGGTCTATTTTGAGAAACCTCGCACGATTGTCGGCTGGAAAGGATTAATTTCGGATCCCGATCTTGATGGTAGTTTCGAGCCAAACAAAGGCTTACGCATTGCTCGCGAGCTACTGCAACAGATCACTGAATTGAAATTACCTATCGCCACCGAATTTTTAGATATGGTGAACGGCCAATACATAGCCGATTTAATCACTTGGGGCGCCATTGGTGCTCGCACCACTGAGAGCCAAGTTCATCGAGAAATGGCCTCAGCCCTTTCCTGCCCCGTTGGTTTTAAAAACGGTACCGATGGCAATATCAATATCGCCGTCGATGCAGTGCGCGCCGCAAAAGTGCCACATATCTTCTATTCACCGGATAAAGACGGCGCCATGGCGGTCTATCGCACCCACGGAAATCCCTTTGGCCATATCATATTGCGCGGCGGCAAAAAGCCTAATTACTTTGCGCAGGATATTGAAGAAGCTCGATTAAAGCTTGAATCCGTCGATGTAACCCCTCGAGTGGTAGTGGACTTTAGCCACGGTAACAGCGAAAAAAATCACCTTAAGCAATTAGCCGTTGCCGACGATATCATGGCACAAATGCGTGCCGGCAATACTGCAATTGCCGGGATCATGGCCGAAAGTTTCTTACAGGAAGGCAACCAAAAGGTCGTCAAAGGTCAAGCTCTCTGTTACGGTCAAAGTATCACAGATGCCTGTTTACACTGGGATGACTCGGAAGTTCTGCTTCGCAAACTGGCAGCCGCTTCCCGCGAGCGAAAAGCACTGTTAGCAAAATCAGCCTGACGCTCGAAAAATATGTCCAAAGTGATATACATTTTCCAATAAAAAAACCGATCTTAGATCGGTTTTTTTATTAAGAGCGGTTTAATACCTATTGTATTCATCACCGTCAACAACACACTGCAACTGACGGCTTTGCACGCTTTTAAGTGCACAAACAATGTTATAGATTACACACAAACGCCCAATCTGCAGTCGTTCCAGGTGCCGCATTGGTCCACCACTTCGCTTGGTACACGGCGCTACTGTTTTTCATCCGATCGCCCGTTGCTGCATGACTAGGATTTCCCTGATAGTCCTTTTGCGGGAAATTTGGATAAGCAGGAATACTCGCTGTATCGACACTCGCCGCTTCACAACTATCCACCACCGGTGCTTGGCATTCAGGTAAACTTGGATTTGCAGTACAATCCACCGGTGGCACAACGGAACTCGCCGCACCAAATCCATATCGAGTGCCATTAAAACTCACGGTAAAGTTTGATGGCATAGAGACAGGCAAGTAATACTTAATCGTGCCGTCAAACGTTGCCCCAGGCGCGAGACTTTTCCAGGTTGGCAAGATAAAGCGAACATGGTGGAAATCATTCTCTAATCCGCCCACGTTATTTCCTGCCACATTGGAACCATCCGTTACCACAGTTAACCCCATACCCGATTGATCGGCAATCTCGGCTGAAGTCGAAGTTGAAATATCAAATTCAAACTCAGCACCGCCGGGTATAGTCACTTGGCTATGATTGGTGATGGTTAAGGTTGGCGTAATAGGATAGTTACTGTCGCCCACTTTATAGCCAGATAAGCTTGCCGTTAAGGCCAATGTTTGTGATGGCATTACCTGATTGCTGGTGCGATTGCCATACGGGGTTGCTTGTGCAAATCCGTTGTACGCAATGCTGGTCATAGTATCACCGACAAAGAACTCTCCCTGACCATTGTTACGCTCTGGATACCAGCCAAAGTCACCTGCTAACTCCCAGAACATAACGCCGCCAATGCCGTTATCGACCACATATTGCACTTTTCGCGCCATAGCTTGCTCGTCTTCAGTAGACAGATACACCTTTTTTATAGGGTTCCAAAGCCATGAAGATTCTGCCACTGCGTCATAATGGCGCTCATAGGTGCCCGTCAGTCGATCGGCGACATTCGTTTGCGGATCTAATCCATAAAGGCTTAAATAACTGCCGCTGATACCGAGCTCCAAGTTTTTAGCATGCCACATAGGGTTAGAGCCTGCGAACATCTCATCGCCACGTACATCACTATCGTGCCAGAGGTTATCAATTCCTTGAGCGCCGTAGCCACAGTTTGACGCACCGTCACCTGTACCCACAGGGCAAGCCGTTTGATCAGGATATGCCGCTAAGCCCCATAGGCCGTTGGTGCCACCACTGACATTTTGCCAACCACGCGTATAGTAAGGAATACCAATATTGATCCTACCTGCTGGCATAGAACCGCGGAAATAATGGTAAGCCCAGTCGGTATTGAGATAACCAATGCCGCCATATTGCGCCGTGCTATAAACATCCCAATGCGCAAGCTCAGCATCTGTACCAGTGTCAAACAGCGCCGCATTGTGACCGACAAAATCGTTCCACGCGCCGTGCAAGTCATAGCTCATAATGTTGACGTAATCGAGATAGCGGGTCATCTGATACGCCTCCATCCCACGCAGCAAATAGCCCGATGCTGGCGCAGCAACGGTCAACATGTAGTGCTTACCATCTTGCTTGCTGGCGGCATCGAGTTTTTCACGCAGGGTTTTCATCAGCAGATCGTATTGTTTAAACAGAGTCGCGCGCTTTGGCTCTGACATCGCAAAATCATCAGGATTACCGGATTTGGCCATTGATGTCGCGTACTCATAATCGATATCCGCCCCATCAAAGCTGTAAGTGCGTAAGAACGCCACCACTGAATCGGCAAAAGTTTCAATCCCTTGCATCGTCTGAGTCATCTCATAGAAACCACCACTGGCAACGCGATTGCCGTTATCATCAAAGTAACCGCCCGTTTCAGCCCAACCACCAATCGAGATTAAAGTCTTAACGTTTGGATGGCGTTTTTTATACTTATTGAGCAAGTTAAAATGGCCTTTGTAATTAAACTCGGGATCCATCTCAGCGCCTGCAACGCCCGGCCACTCTAATCCTGTTGCCGCATTCGTCGCACTATTGGGATCGCCAATAGAGACCTTATTATTCGAATCAATATGCGCAAATGCATAATTGATATGGGTAATTTTATCCCACGGAATATCATTTGCGAGATAACTCGGCTGGCCATT
>Ga0210009_1000165_pt1 | contig 85099 bp, 73 predicted proteins | sample CryGeyCG2114_065_FD_185457 | JGI IMG/M metagenome (GOLD analysis project Ga0210009, IMG submission 185457) | Groundwater microbial communities from aquifer - Crystal Geyser CG12_big_fil_rev_8/21/14_0.65 (SPAdes) (version 2) | ecosystem: Environmental > Aquatic > Deep subsurface > Groundwater ...
ATTTCAGGCGTAAACTAACCCGTTAACCACAGATGAGCATGACCTAGGCCGGAGCAAGGTAACACTGTTGCATATAAAGGTTCATGGCCTTTAACACATTGGTGCGATTAATAGTGCCAATCACTTTTCCCTGCTCTACCACGGGATAAATTTTTGGTTTTGGCCCCAGCATCTGCTCAGCTAACTGCAAAATGCTGTCTTCAGGCCCCACAAAGAGCACCTCTGTGCGCATACAATCTTTCACGACGGAAGTCATATCGCAGTGATAGCTGCTTTTTAGCATCACGGCCAAGCAATCCTGTTGGGATAAAAAACCGACCAAATCGCCATTATCATCGACCACGGCGGCACCCATTTTATTGTTATCTAAGAGTTTTTCGACGGCGGTAGCAAGCGACATATTCGCACGCAACAATACGGGTTGACGGTCCATATGATCGCGAATTTTTATTGAGTCCATAGTGTTCCCCTTAATTAGCCCTACACTTTGAGTCTAGTCAAAATCTCGCCCAAGGTAAGTGATAAATATCGATTGTGCTAATTGAGTGATGGGTGAGATGTAAAAAATGCCACCCTTTACACTGCTAAGCTCTGCAAGCGGCCCATTCTTTATGCCTTTTCCCACTGTTATACTTTTTCCCACTAAGGCCGGACGAGATCCTACTTGTGACATCAGGCCCACAATGCCACAATGCGAGCAAAATCAATGCTTGTATGCCAAGCGCCCATAAACACTGGAGCATCATTTTGACCCTTTTTGGTATTAAGAATTGCGATACAGTGCGTAAAGCACGCAAATGGATTGAAAATCATCAACTTCCAGTTAATTTCCATGATTTTAGAGAGGAGGGTTTACGCCAAGAGGACCTCGAACTTTGGTGTAACACCGCAGGCTGGGAAACCCTGTTCAATAGGCGCAGCACTAGCTTTCGCGCCCTGACTGATGCTGATAAAACCGATATAGATCAAGCTAAAGCCCTAGCGCTGATGTTAGCCCACCCCACCTTGATCAAACGCCCCGTGCTGGTTGTTGGCGAACAAGTGGTGGTTGGCTTCAATGAAGCAGACTATAAAAAGGTGTTTTCCCTATGATAACCGCCGACAATTTTCCAGTCACAACGCTGACTCAGGATCTAATCGCTCGTCCTTCGGTCACCCCCTTAGATGAAGGCTGTCAAACCTTGATGGCTGAAAGACTCAGCGCCATCGGCTTTAATATCGAACCTATGATCTTCGAAGATACCACCAATATGTGGGCTCGCCGTGGCAATCAAGGTCCGGTCTTTTGTTTTGCTGGCCATACGGATGTTGTACCAACGGGTGATGTGAGCCGCTGGCACACGCCGCCCTTTGTGCCCACCATTATCGATGGCTACTTATATGGCCGCGGCGCAGCGGATATGAAGGGCTCACTCGCTGCCATGGTCGTCGCCACCGAACGCTTCGTGGCTAAACATCCCGACCATAATGGCTCCATCGCCTTTTTGATCACCAGCGATGAAGAAGGTCCCTTTATTAATGGCACCACAAGGGTCATTGATACCTTAGAAGCCCGTAACGAGAAGATCACTTGGGCGTTAGTCGGTGAACCATCGTCAACCCTTAAACTGGGCGATGTGGTCAAAAATGGCCGCCGCGGCAGTTTAACTGGTAACTTAACCGTGAAAGGCATTCAGGGCCACGTGGCCTATCCGCACCTTGCCGATAACCCAATCCACAAAGCCGCGCCATTTTTAGCCGAACTGAGTCAAATGCACTGGGATAATGGCAATGAGTTCTTTCCGCCCACTAGTATGCAAATCGCCAATATTAACGGTGGCACTGGCGCATCGAATGTGATCCCAGGCGCACTGGAAGTAATGTTTAACTTCCGCTACTCCACCGAAGTCACCGCAGAGATCTTAATCGAACGGGTAGAAGCCTTATTAAAAGCCCATGAACTGGATTACAACATCAGCTGGATTTTCAATGGATTACCTTTTTTAACGGGCGATGGCCCACTGCTTGATGCTACCCGTATCGCCATCCGCCAAGTCACAGGCTATGAGACAGATCCACAGACCACGGGCGGCACATCGGATGGGCGCTTTATCGCGCCGACGGGGGCAAAAGTGCTCGAACTCGGCCCAGTCAACGCCACCATTCATAAGGTAAATGAATGCGTTAAGGTCGATGATCTTGAGCAGTTGGCCCTGTGTTATGAAGTGATTTTGGAACAGTTACTGTGCTAAATGCCGCCCTGATCTCACCCAAAACCGCTCGCCTTTACGGCTTGACATCCCACGCTTTAGTTGAGGTATTAAGCCCGTACCATAACCAAGCCACGGGGTTTTTACTTGAACCCCATACTGCCATCGCCTTCGCAACTATGGCTGAAAAGGCGGCGGAAGATGGCATTCAATTGGCCATCTGCTCCGCCTATCGTCCCTTTGACCGCCAACTGGCGATATGGAACGCTAAGGCGAGCGGAAAACGCGCGGTGCTAGATGCTAACGAACAAACAGTTGATATCAAAGGCTTAACAGATGATGAGCTTGTCGATTTAATCTTACTCTGGTCGGCGCTGCCCGGTGCATCGCGCCACCATTGGGGAACAGATATCGATGTCTTCGATGCTAAACAGGTGACGGCCAGTGAGCTGCGCTTAGTTGAGGCGGAATACTCACACTATGGTCCCTGCGCTAAGCTGCACCATTGGCTGGTCACCCATGCTGAGGAGTTTGGTTTTTATTTCCCATTTCAACGGGGAAAGAGTGGGGTCAGCCCCGAGCCTTGGCACATTAGCTATTTCCCCGTTTCCCAGACACTTTTATCTCAGTTCGATCCCTTAGCTCTGGCAAACCTGATTGAAAACAGTGATATGTTGCTTAAAGGGGCCGTACTCGCCCGTTTAGAGACATTAGTGGATAAATACGTACGGCGGGTTGCCACTCCTAGGGATAAGCTTCAGCCTTAACATTAGGTTATCTAAAGATACTCTTTGATTTAAGTAGGTTTTATGGATTTTTCTTCACATCGTCATCAATTAGACATAGCAGGTAGCAGCTTAAGTTACCTCGATATTGGCACAGGCCCAGCACTGTTGTTTGGACACAGTTATTTATGGGATAGCGCCATGTGGGCACCACAGATTGCGCGGTTGAGCCGCCAGTACCGCTGCATAGTGCCGGAACTGTGGGGACATGGCCAATCGGGAGGTTTACCCGAGAATTGCCATAGTCTGCTCGATATTGCCGATCATATGATGGCCTTAATGGATAGCCTGCAAATTGCGCATTTTAGCCTTGTTGGACTCTCGGTCGGCGCCATGTGGGGGGCAGAACTGGTGCTTAAGGCGCCAAGCCGCGTGCAAGCACTGGTCATGCTCGACAGCTTTATCGGTTTCGAACCCGAGGTTACCCGCGCCAAATATGATGGCATGCTGGATATGATAACCGCCGCCAAGGCCATCCCAACACCGCTTATCGGTGCGATTTCGCCTTTGTTCTTCGCAAACAATGCCGCGAATAATACGCCCGAACTGGTTGCGGACTTTGAACACACTCTTGCCACTATCCCAGCAGAGAAAATCCCCACCATTGTTAAGCTTGGACGGATGATTTTTCATCGTCGCGATACGATGGATTTTGCCGAACAATTCACTCTCCCCTGTTTGATTATGGTCGGCGTTGAAGATAAGGCCCGTAGCGTACTGGAAAGTTACTTAATGCACGATGCTATTGATGGCAGTGAGCTAGTGCATATTCCCCATGCGGGCCATATCTCAACCCTAGAACAAGCCGATGTTATCAACCAACATTTAAGCCAATTTCTGGCAAGGGTCCTATAGAAAATCAATCACCCGTTTGACTTAACCTAAAAGAGCCAATTGGGTAGGCGTTACCGGCTGCACATTGGATAGACCAGCAGGAGGAAATTTGCTGGTATACTCTTACTTAACGTGTGTAACCTGTATCATCAATAGCTTTAAATAAGCTAACAAAACAATAGGTTAAAATGAAATTACTCAAACCTTTATTCGACAACAACCGCCGCTGGGCCGGGCGTATACGCCAAGAGAATCCTGATTTTTTTGAACAATTGGCAAAGCAGCAAAACCCCGAATACCTGTGGATTGGTTGTTCCGATAGCCGCGTCCCCTCCAACCAAATTATCGATCTCATGCCCGGCGAAGTCTTCGTTCATCGCAATATTGCCAACATGGTGATCCACACCGATCTCAACTGCTTATCTGTGCTGCAATACGCCGTCGATGTGCTCAAAGTCAAACATATCATGGTCGTCGGCCATTATGGTTGTGGTGGTGTGCGCGCCGCCATGGGCCAACAACGCCTTGGGCTTATCGATAACTGGTTAGGGCATTTGCGGGATATCTACCGGATCTACCAGGACGAATTACTGCAGATGGACGAGGCAAAACGCTTCGATCGCCTGTGCGAGTTAAACGTGATTGAGCAGGTCGCCAATGTAACCAGTTCTACCATAGTGCAAGAGGCGTGGGATCGCGGTCAAGAAGTTGCCGTCCATGGTTGGATCTACGGTATAGATAATGGTTTGTTAACGGATTTAGATGTGACCGTCGATCGCAGCCAAGGGTTAGAAAATAAGCGTTGATCCCACTTGGCCGCTGATTATTCGACCAAAGCCCCTATTCCTTCCCGTAAAAACCTACACTGGCTGTAGGTTTTTCTTTTTCCCCATTAATTTTCATCAATAAAACATCGCAAGGGATAATGAGCCCAGTTATAATCCGCCAGTTAATTGCAGCGCGACCTATGCGCCACAAATTCTAAGGAGATACCTTCCATGCCCGGTTTTGAATTATTTGGTCCAGAAGAAAAACAAGAAGTCGCCGATGTGATGGAGCACGGCTTTACCTTCCGTTATAACTTCGACCATATGCGTAATGATCGCTGGAAGACTCGCGATATGGAGCAATTGCTCTGCGAGAAGATGAATGTTAAGCATGCCCACCTGTTATCTAGCGGTACTGCTGCGCTGCAAACGGCCTTAATGGCCGCAGGCATTGGTGCCGGTGACGAAGTTATCGTGCCACCTTTTACCTTTGTTGCCTCGGTTGAAGCGATTTTTATGGCGGGTGCGATCCCCATTTTTGCCGAAATCGATGAAACCCTGTGTCTATCGCCAGAAGGCATTGAAGCGGTCATTACTCCACGCACTAAAGCCGTGAATTTAGTGCATATGTGTGGCTCTATGGCGAAGATGGATGAAATCAAAGCCGTCTGTGCAAAACACAATCTAGTGTTATTAGAAGATGCCTGCCAAGCCATCGGTGGCAGCTATAAGGGTCAGGCCTTAGGCACTATCGGTGCTGTGGGTTGTTACTCCTTCGACTCTGTCAAAACCATCACCTGTGGTGAAGGCGGCGCGGTGATCACCAATAGCACCGAGATCTACGATAACGCCCATATGTTCTCCGATCACGGCCATGACCATATAGGTAAAGACCGCGGCGCCGAATCACACCCTATTATGGGCCTGAACTTCCGTATCTCTGAAATGAATGCGGCCTTAGGTTTAGCCCAATTACGTAAACTCGATACCATTATCGACATTCAACGTAAAAACAAAAAAGTCATTAAAGAGGCAATGGCCGCTATCCCAGAAGTCACCTTCCGCCTGATCCCAGATCCAGAAGGCGACTCAGCGGGCTTCTTAACCTTTATGTTGCCAACCGAAGCGCGTACCCAAGAAATCAGCAAAAAACTGGCTGAAAACGGCGTCGATGGCTGCTTCTACTGGTATGTGAACAACTGGCATTATCTGAAGAACTGGAAACACATTCAGGAGCTTAAGGCATCTGCTGCGTTACCAATCACATTAATCGCCGACAGACCTGACTATACTCAAATTTCTGTGCCGAAATCTGATGCCATTATGAGCCGCACGATTTCCATGCTCATTAAATTGTCTTGGACCGATGCTCAGATTGCCGAGCGTATTGAAAACATCAAAAAAGCATTTGCCCAATAATTCTACGGGAGTTTTGCAATGAGTTTTAAGAATTTTAAAGTAGTTGAAAAGATGATCTTCGGCCGTGGCTCCTTCGCCCAATTAGACGAAGTCTTAGCTGCCCAGCGTAAAGTTGACGATGATTTCGTGGTGTTTTTAGTCGATGACGTTCACCAGGGCAAACCACTCGAAGGCCGTGTTCCTGTTAAGGCCCACGATCTGCTGATATGGGTCAATGTTGATGATGAGCCAAGCACAATACAAATCGATACGCTGACTGAGCAAGTTCAAGCCTTTAATGGCAAGTTACCCGTCAGTGTTGTCGGCCTCGGCGGCGGTTCAACCATGGATGTGGCCAAAGCGGTATCCCTGATGCTGACCAATCCAGGCGGCTCTGCCATGTACCAAGGTTGGGACTTGATCAAAAACCCAGCGGTACACCATATCGGTATCCCTACGATTTCGGGTACTGGCGCCGAAGCGTCACGCACCGCCGTATTATGTGGTCCAGTGCGTAAGTTAGGCCTGAACTCAGATTACACAGTATTCGATCAAATCATCATGGATTCTGAGTTAATCGAAGGCGTGGAAACCGATCAATGGTTCTACACAGGTATGGATTGCTATATCCACTGCGTTGAATCATTAGAAGGCACCTTCTTAAACGAATTCTCTAAATCCTACGCTGAAAAAGCCATGGATTTATGTCGCCAAGTGTACTTAGACGACCACGTAGAAAAAGACGACAAGCTGATGATGGCGTCATTTATGGGCGGTATGAGTATCGCTTACAGCCAAGTGGGTGCTTGCCATGCGGTTTCTTACGGTCTGTCCTACATCCTGGGTTACCACCACGGTATCGGTAACTGTATCGCCTTTGACGTGTTAGAAGAATTCTATCCAGAAGGTGTGGCAGAGTTCCGTCTGATGATGAAGAAACACAACATCACCCTGCCAAAGAACATCTGTAAAGATCTGCCGGATGAAACCATTGCTAAAATGGTTGCCGTGACTAAGAGCATGGGTCCATTATGGGCTAACGTTTACGGCGCAGGTTGGGAAGAAAAAGTCACAGATGAGATGTTGACTGCTCTGTTCCGTCGCATTTAAGCTCTCAAGCATATGACAAGGGCTCGTTTGCGAGCCCTTTTTCTTTATACTGACCAAAATTGAAAAATAGGAAAATGCGATGAATGTGACTCTGTTAATCCCGGCACGTTACGGTTCAAGCCGCTTCCCGGGCAAACCCCTAGCCCCGATTAACGGCAAGCCGATGATCCAACATGTGTATGAGCGCGCCTCTCTAGCCAAAGGCCTGACGAATATTTATGTTGCTACCGATGATGAGCGCATTAAGAGTGCCGTTGAAGGTTTTGGCGGCAAAGTCGTGATGACCAGTCCAGATGCCGCATCGGGCACGGATCGTATCAATGATGCCATCACTCAGCTAGGGCTTAAGGATGATGACTTAGTGATCAACCTACAGGGCGATCAACCCCTTATCGATCCGACGTCCATAGAGCAAGTGATCAGTCTATTCGAGCGTCACCCAGGTGAGTTTGAAATGGCGACCTTAGGCTTTGAAATCGTCAACAAGGCCGAGCTAGATGATCCTATGCATGTGAAGATGGTGTTCGATAACAACAATTACGCGCTGTATTTCTCCCGCGCCCGCATTCCCTTTGGCCGAGATACCCAAGACTACCCGGTTTACAAACATTTAGGGGTCTATGCTTACACCCGCAGATTCGTGCAGACCTTTGCAGCCCTGCCCTTAGGCCGACTCGAAGATCTGGAAAAGCTGGAGCAACTACGGGCACTAGAGTATGGCCACAGGATCAAAATCGCCATCAGTGCCTTCGACTCTATTGAAGTTGACACACCAGAAGATATCCGCAAATGTGAACAACGTTTGGCGGTTGATTAATCTTTACGTTTTTCAATACAGGAGCTGTATATGTCAACCTTAGAGGTGTGGATCATCATTATTTTGATCTTAGGTGTCATCGCCAGCAATCTTGCTGCATTGAAATACAGTGCAAAATTTAAGCTGCCGCAATTTGGTCAACACGACAAAAACAAGCAGCTTAAGACCGGAAAGACTCAGACTAGTGCTCCGGACAAGGCTGATGATGAGGCCAATCAAGTCCCCTCCTCGACGGCACAGCCCCCTAGTGACAACAAAACTCAGCATAAAGAGTGATGTATACCTAGGTATTTATCACTCAGCCAAGTCTGTCCATGTTATGCAAAAAGGCGCTAATACCTTTTTATTGTGTACATCTGACTCCATCCAGATTGTTTTGCATCAGTGAGTATCCATCAACACTCACTGATACATTATCCATCCAAGTTAGCGTAACAATAACAATGGAATATGACTTTTACTGATCATCCTTGTGGTATTGCTACCCACAAAAAATTCCCTTATCCGCGAGTGCCCATAGGCACCCATCACCATAAGATCAATTTGATGTTCAGCTTGATAACTTGCAAGGGCCGCTTGTACTTCCCCTTGGCAAACAGCGGTAATGACATTGAAGTTTGCTTCGTGAAGAACATCTTCAACTAATCCTAATTCAGCCGTAGCCTGAGCTTGATTGTCTGACACCATGACTACATGACACTCCAGTCCTCTTAGTAGCGGACTACTGGCTACGCGATTTAGCGCCTTTTTCGCCGTTGGACTGCCATCATAGGCAATCATAAATCGCTTTGGTGCTTGAAACTCTGCCATCACCACTAAGATAGGTTGTTTGAGTGTGCGAATGACACTTTCAAGGTGGCTGCCAATCGCCTGTGCTTGATCTTGATGTTGTTCACCTTGACGCCCCATCACCACCAATCTGGCTTTACACTCTTGCTCTAACAAGGTTTCAACCAAGTCGCCATGGCGCTGCAAGGTTTCAATCTCAACTGCTGGTGCGGACTCAATAAGACGAGTTCGCGCATCTTGCAACAGATATTTGCCCTGCTCAAGCGCCAATTTACTTCGACGAGCCTCAAGTTCTACCATCTCATTAAGCAAGTGTTCTCGCGTACCTAGGCCAATATTTCCCGATAGATTTGACTCTGTTGGATAAGCAGACTTATCCAACACATGCAATAATGTCACTGGCGCATCAAGTTGAGTTGCAGCCCAGCTACTAGCATCACATACCGCGAGGGTTGCTTTTGAACCGTCAATACAGGCAATCACATTTGTCATCGTTATTTTCCTTATTACTGTGTTGCTAGAGGATTAGTGACCAGACATCATTTTTTCGACTTCTTCTGGCTTATCATGCACCCCAAATTTATCGACTATGGTGGCACTGGCTTCGTTAAGGCCTATCAATTCAACTTCAGTCCCCTCGCGACGGAATTTAATCACCACCTTATCCAGCGCTGATACCGCGGTAATATCCCAAAAATGCGCTTGAGATAGATCGATAGTGACCTTATCAACCACTTCCCTAAAATCGAATGAATTACTGAACTTATCTGCCGAAGCAAAAAAGACTTGCCCAATAACCTGATAATGGCGACCAGTGTCGCTAGAAGTCGTTGCACTCTTAACCACCATAAAACGGCCCACTTTATTAGCAAAGAACAGGGACGCGAGTAGTACCCCCACAAATACCCCCATGGCTAAGTTATGGGTAGCGACCACCACCACAACTGTGGCGACCATCACAAGGTTAGTTGACATTGGGTGATGCTTAAGATTACGAATGGAATCCCAAGAGAAAGTACCGATAGATACCATGATCATCACAGCAACCAGTGCCGCCATAGGGATGAGTTTTAACCACTCGCCGAGGAATACAATCAATATGAGTAGAAATACCCCTGCAGAAAAAGTCGATAACCGTCCGCGACCACCCGATTTAACGTTGATGATCGACTGGCCAATCATGGCACAACCCGCCATACCGCCCATTAAACCCGCACCAATATTGGCAATGCCTTGGCCCTTACATTCGCGGTTTTTATCGCTTTGGGTATCGGTTAAATCATCGACTATGGTGGCTGTCATCATAGATTCCAACAAACCCACCACGGCAAGGCCGGCCGAGTAAGGGAAGATGATCATCAGCGTTTCAAAGGTTAATGGCACTTCAGGCCAGAGGAAAATAGGCAAAGTATCAGGCAGTTGTCCCATGTCGCCGACAGTGCGGATATCTAACCCCATATAAACCGCAAACAGCGTTAAACCTACTATACAGACCAAAGGCGAAGGTAAAGATTTACCAATCACAGGGATGAGTGGGAACAGGTAAATGATACATAGGCCAGCTGCAGTCATCGCATACACATGCCAAGTCACATTGGTCAGTTCAGGTAACTGGGCCATAAAGATGAGGATGGCCAGCGCATTCACAAAGCCAGTCACCACGGAGCGGGAGACGAAACGCATCAAGCTACCGAGTTTTAAGTAACCCGCAGCAATTTGCAGTACACCGGTTAATAGGGTCGCCGCGAGTAGATACTCGAGGCCATGTTCCTTCACTAACGTCACCATCAACAGCGCCATAGCGCCGGTTGCAGCAGAGATCATGCCGGGACGCCCCCCCGTAAACGCGATGACCACAGCGATACAGAATGAAGCATACAGGCCGACCTTAGGATCGACACCTGCAATAATTGAAAAGGCAATCGCCTCAGGGATTAACGCCAGTGCCACTACAATACCGGCTAACAGATCTCCACGTATATTGGAGAACCACTCTTTTTTCATGGTTTGTATCATTTCACTCACTCTGTTTAAAATTTGATCATAGATTCCAATGGTCTATGTCAACGCTTGACAAAAATGTCAGTGCACAGCCAATAAGGTACTTATACCTCAAGGTGACAAAATACAATTGGGATTATGGGTACAGCAAAACAACTACCGAGTCGGTAGCGACTAAGGACAGATCATAGCGATCCAAGAAGGAAGGAGTAAACTAATGCGGCTTAATGCTCATCACCGAAAAATAACCTCGCTCATGTGAGTTAACTTAAATTTAACTGGATTAAAAATAGTTGTGCTTTATGAAATAGCGATACTTAGGCCTTTTTAAAACACTGCTACAGCCTAAAACTGCGCCACTGCATAAAACAGGCCGAATTATAGAGAGTTATTTGATCAAAATCAAAAGAGTTAACCTGACACAAAATAGCGGTTTAAGAAGCGAGTCAGCCTCTTCCATAATGAAATATCTTTTTTGATATTGTTTTTAACATCGCGATTTAGCCCAAGACGTTGCTCACGAATGTTACGACGCTCATCGGCGCGATTCGCCACCTCGGCAAATGTATGCCGTTGCTCAAGTGTCATGCTCGCCATAAAACTGCGAAAAGGGATCTTTGGGGACATAGCCGCCGAATTGGTCTTTGGTGTACTACACATAATCTGCACTCCCAATGGTTAATCATTCATCTAATGAACAAGACCCGCCACAAAAGAGAAACATTTCACGCCAACAACAAAAACAGCCACAGCGAACAATTGCTCGAATCGCAGTACTAAGCATACCGAGCACAAGCTTGAGCGACACAAGTCAATAGATCTAAACCTAGTCGTGACCTTATACCGCTCTATGTCTTGGAAGCTTAATTGAGATAAGTGCCGCTAACCCAATAAATGCCGCCGAGATCCACAGACACGCCGCCATGCCATACGCTTGATACACCCAGCCTGATAATACCGTGCCTATCAAGCGTCCCATCGCATTAGCCATATAGTAAAAGCCCACATCTAAGGACACACCGTCTGCATCGGCATAACTGACAATCAGATAGCTGTGTAATGAAGAGTTGATGGCAAATAAGGCCCCAAACAGCATTAATCCCCAAACCAATATACTCGCGGCATGGAAGTCATAACTTATTGCCAGTGCAAGACCGGCTGGCACTATGCTCAATATCGCCGCCCAAGCTAGGGCACTACGCCCATCAGGGACCCTAGCCTGACTTTTGCCCATCTGCTTTGCCCCAGTCAATCGGGGCGCCAAAGCTTGCACTATGCCGTAACCTATCACCCAGAGTGCGAGAAAGCCGCCGACATACCAATGGTCCCAACCAAAGCTTGAGGCCAGATAAACGGGTAAGGCCACCACAAACCACACATCCCGCGCGCCAAACAAGAACATGCGCGCGGCGGAAAGTGTGTTTACTGCCGGACTCTTAGAAAAAATCTCGGTGAACTTTGGTTTGTTTTTGGCCTTACCTAAGTCGCGCCGCAAACTTAACAGACTAAAAATCCACACCAGCAATAGACCCATCGCCATGCCTAACACAGCCCGCTGGAATCCAAACACCGTCAGCAAGGCACCGCCCAAGAAGAACCCCGCCCCCTTTAAGGCATTTTTGGATCCGGTGAGCATGGCAATCCACTTATACAACTCACCCTGGGCATCCTTAGGCACCAAGAGTTTGATACTGCTCTTGGCGCTCATTTTATTGAGATCTTTAGCGATACCCGACAGGGCCTGCGCCGCCATCACCCAAGCAACCGTGAGCATGGCAGAGGGAACTAGCAGCATGCTCAGGGCGAAAATCTGCATAAACAGACCGATATTCATGGTCTTATTTAAACCTAGACGCGCCCCGAGCCAGCCACCGACTAAGTTAGTGATCACCCCAAAGATTTCATAGAAGAGGAATAGCATGGCAATTTGCAACGGGCTATAACCTAGGCCATGAAAATGGAGCACCACTAACATCCGCAGTGCGCCGTCGGTGAGCGTGAAGGCCCAATAGTTACCAGTGATCACTAAGTACTGGCGAATTTCGGGTGATATGTTGGACAAGAACCCAGTCAGCTTAGCCATAAAGCTTATGCCTTATCCATCAGACCGACCATGCGAGCCAGTTCTGCCGCACGGTTAGCATAGCCCCACTCGTTATCATACCAAGCGTAGAGTTTGACCTGAGTGCCATTGATAATCATGGTCGATAGTGCATCGATAATGCTCGAACGGGGATCGGTTTTATAATCCACCGACACTAATGGCCGTTCCTCATAACCTAAAATGCCTTTTAATGGTCCATCTGCGGCTGCTTTTAACAGGCGATTGACCTCGGCCTCGGTGGTTTTACGGCTCACCTCGAATACACAATCGGTTAATGAGGCATTCGCAAGCGGTACGCGCACCGCATGGCCGTTTAGCTTGCCCTTAAGTTCAGGGAAAATATGGGTAATGGCGGTCGCAGAACCCGTCGTAGTGGGAATAAGGCTTAAACCACAGGCCCGCGCACGGCGAAGATCTTTATGCGGTGCATCTAAAATAGTTTGAGTATTGGTAATATCATGAATAGTCGTCATCGAGCCATGCACTATGCCGAGGTTTTCGTGGATCACTTTAACAATTGGCGCTAAGCAGTTAGTGGTACAGGAAGCCGCGGTGACAATCGGATGAATGGCTTTATCATAGCGCTGATGATTCACTCCCATCACCACGTTTAACACGCCCTCTTCTTTAACGGGCGCCGTCACCACAACGCGTTTAACGCCTTGATCTAAATAAGCTTGCAGCACGGCTTTGGTTTTCATCTTACCCGAAGCTTCAATCACCACATCGCAGGCGGACCAATCGGTTTCGGCGATGGTTTTATTGCGGGTGCAGGCGATACGCTTGCCATCAATAATGATGTTATCGCCATCGCTGCTCGCCTCATGCAGCCAACGGCCATGCACTGAGTCGAAGGTGAGCAAATGGGCTAAGGTCGCCGCATCCCCTGCGGGATCATTAATCTGCACAAATTCCACCTCATCCCAGCCCCAAGCGGCGCGCAGCGCTAACCGTCCCATACGGCCAAAGCCATTGATCCCGATTTTGATTGTCATACCTGTTTCCTTCACACTCAGTTTTATCGTATGTGCTTTATATTATTTGTTTAAAATTAAAGCGTTACTCTTATTAAAGCGTTAACTGGTCAATATAGCCGCGCTGATGCACATTGGTTAAGGCGTTAGGGCGAATCGATTGCACTTGAGTAATCACTTCAGCCAAGGAGCCTCCCGCCAATAACAGCAAGATTGCCGCCATTAATCCCGTACGCCCTGAACCACCACGGCAATGAATCGCAATCGTCGCTTTGTTTTGCATCAAGGTCAGTAGCTCTGCCCTGTACTTTGCAAATGCAAGCTCAAACTCCTCTGCGGGCGATGCATCATCTTCTATGGGTAAATGCAGCCAACGGATCCCCGCTTCACGGCAAATATCAGGCAATAATGCAGCGCCAAAGGTGTGCAATTCACCAAGCGGCATTAAGGTGATGATAACCTCAGTCCCCGCAGCGTTAAGTGTTGTCACCGCCTCCGCGAGAGGGACAGACTTAGTGCCAGGGCAAGGAGTGAAAATCAAGCGAGCGCCACTTTCTAGCGGCAAAATATCAAATGGATGTGACATCTCAGTGTTACCCCACTAACCAGGATTCAATCATGTCTCTATGGGGAATTGAGCCCCAATGCACAAGCTTCTCATCAATTACCACGGCGGGTGTGCTCACCACCTTATAGCCCATAATGACTTCGGGGTTGGTTTCCTTCACCAGAGTAATACTGATGCCCTTCTCATTCGCAATGCTGGTAATGATCTCGGCGGTTTTAGTGCATTTAGTGCAACCACTACCTAAAACTTTGATGTTTAACATTTTATAATCCTCACAACATGGGACTGATAGCGTTAAATATCCACCCTATAAGAGTGAATGCAATCAATAGAATGGCAAAAACGATGGCCAGTAAACGCCATTGCATCACCTGTTTAAGCAAAATAAATTCGGGGAAACTCGCGGCCACCGTCGACATACAAAATGCCAATGTTGTGCCTATGGGAAGACCGTTAGTGATAAGGCTTTCCATGACGGGAATGACCCCAGTCGCATTAGAGTACAGAGGGATCCCTATCAATACCGCCGCCGGAACCGACCACCATTGACCGTCACCTAGGTGAGCTTCAATCCACCCATCGGGGACGAACCCATGGAGCGCCGCGCCAAGTCCGACCCCAATAATGACCCATTTCCACACCCGGCCAAAAATCTCTAGAGTCTCGCCTTTTGCAAACTCATGTCGCTCGGTTAACGTCATGGCCGCCGCAGACGCACCAGTGCCATTATTGAGATCCGCCTGCGCCTTTCCTTGTTCGAGTGCTTTTGCCGCAAAGGACTGTAGCCAGCGTTCGGCACGAATAGCATCTAAAAATGTGCCAGCGAGTATACCCACCGACATACCCACCACCACATAGATCACTGTGAACTTCCAGCCCAGCAGACTCATCAGCAGCAGAACGGCCACTTCATTAATTAATGGCGAAGTGATCAAAAACGCCATAGTGATCCCAACGGGGATCCCGGCGGAGGTAAAGCCTAAAAAAACCGGAATGCTCGAACATGAGCAGAATGGGGTGACAGCGCCAAAGCCCGCCCCCATAAAATACCCAATAAAGCGATTTTTGCCCGCTAAGTAATCTCGCACACGCTCAACATTGAGCGACGCCCTCACTAAGGCAATGGCGTAAATCATCAGCAGCAGGAGCGCAAAAATCTTACTGGTATCTTCAATAAAAAAATGCACTGCGTCGGCGAGCTTAGTATTGGGATCTAAACCCATCACTCCAAAGGCTAACCAACTCGCTAAATCTGAGAATAATTGCAGCATGACCCCACCACCCTATTATCGCTAAGTACCTTGAACGCATAAACATATGAAAAAACGTATGTTTTAGGTTAAATTTTTTACTGTTAATCGGCTAACAGCAGGCTTTAGCACGATCGGGTCGTCCGCCCATTTTACACAGATTGCGCATATTCTCTTCGAGGAAAAGCGTGTTTTCGCTCGTTACTTCACTTAATACCAACTGACTCCATTTGGGTAAATCAGTACTAATACGATAGAAAATCCATTGTCCCTGACGGCGATCGACTAATAATCCGCATTTACGCAATTGGGCTAAATGCCGTGAAATCTTAGGCTGGATCTCTTGCAAGGCTTCAGTTAATTCACACACACACAGTTCGCCTTCCTGCTGAATAAGCATCAAACAACGCAGGCGCGTTTCATCGGCTAAACATTTAAAAAACTGAGTCGGATTCATCATTGATGTCCTTAGAATGTAAAGGTTTGTTCTGCTATCGGCTGTGTACTCGCAGCGACTCAAGAGCAAGTCTTGAGCTTAATTCTTAAGACTTCAGCAAGTTATAAATACCCCTCACCACCAAGACTGAGAAGCGGCACGCATTTTCAGGGTATAGGGCTTTTATCAAGAGAGCCTTTAACAAGACACTATATATGAATTATCATATATGTAAATATGGATATCACAGGATTTACTCACCCTAATAAAACAACTCATTGCTCACTACAAACATGGATCCTATAAAAATGCACTCATCACTGCACTCGCTCGCAGCTAATACACAAAATAATGATCTAGTTCGATGTGGCACTCACAATATGCCCTTAAAGTGAGTGCCTTAGGGCCCAATCCTACCGATGCAAAGACGGGTATTGCCGATAAACGCTGTCAGCTTAAGAGAATCAACATGAGTTTAACTGTGCCATTAACAGCCAAAGATGATGCCATAGAATGGGCGCTAACCCATGCTATGGCCTTTAAAGAAACGGCGTATTCTGCCCGCCATGCCCCATTTACCCTAACGCCGAGTTTAATCAGTAAAGAACACTATCAATATCTAACATGCGCTGTAGAACCACTGGGTAAACTTATCCATTATGTATCTGAAGCACATGCCTTTTTAGTTGATGCAATTCACCCCATAACAGCAAGCGACCCCTTCTTTACCGCGCTACTGAGGGCCCATCAACAGTTGCATGGCTCTGCCACTAAAGCCCCAAGAATGCCACTGCTTATTATGCGTAGCGACTTTATGGACGATAGGGACTTAGGGCCGAAACTGGTGGAATTTAATGGCATAGCGGCGGGTATGGGCCCCTTTGGTCAGCGGGCCCATCAACTTCATCGCTATTTACAGCAGCAATGGCATCAACTGCCTATGGGGGAACTTGTTGAGAATCATGCTATTGAACAATTATCCGCAGGCATAGCAACAGCGACCTTTAAGATAAAACAGGAATTTGAAGATCCAGGACCGGCAAGATTTTTGATGATAGTGCAAGAAAATGAAGACAATGTGTTCGATCAGCATTTGCTCGAACTCGCGCTGCAGCAAAAAGGGATCCAGACCCTGCGCAGAACCTTCAGTGAACTCCAAGGGCAACTCACCACCGGCGTAAAACATCGGCTAATACTCGGAGGCGTGGGGACAATTGATACCGTTTATCTGCGTGCGGGTTATCAGTTTGCAGATTATGCAAGCGTCGACATCAATGGCAACAGGGACTACCAAGCCCTGATGGGGATCCGGGTGTTGCTTGAACAACATCGCATCGCCCTCAATGCCACCTTAGGCCAGCAGTTGGCAACCAGTAAGAGGATACAAATGTTGCTCTCTTCTATGGATGAACTGACCTTGACTCAGTTTGGATTAACCCAGCCAGAAGCCAGCATGGTCAAGTCACTCCTCGGTGAAATGCGCCCAGTCACCGCACAGAGCGCCCAGTTAATAGCCGAGTCCCCATTAGATGCTTGGGTATTGAAAAATCAAGGTGAAGGCGGCGGTCATTGCCTCTTTGGAACTGATATCCCACGTAAATTAGCCGAGCTTGAGCCCTCACAATATCCAGTATGGTCCTTAATGCGTCGTTTACACCCACACCCCAGAGCAACACCAGCCTTAGTGGTACGTAATGGTGAAATACAAATTATCGATGACTTGATCCCTGAAATTGGCATGTTCAGCGTTCACTGTGATGGCTTACCCGCTGTCAATGAAAATGCCGATAGTCCTAGCTATGCGGGTTATTTAATTCGCAGCAAATCTGCCATGGTGACAGAGGGCGGCGTTCACAGCGGCCAAGGGGTAGTAGATTCGCTGATGCTTAGGGAGCAATCTCTTAATTTGTGATGGAACTGATGTCTTGGCGATAAACATCCAACGGTTGTTTGACTCGCATTTTTTTCGAGGTAATATATATGAAAATTCATATATTAATATGATTCGACTGAGCCAAAGGGCAAAATGACATTTATGCCTCGTTATTGGCATTTTTATAGTTAGGGTGGCAATTCTCTGCCCTTTCAGGAGGTTATATGTGGTTGGCAGGGGCAATTTTTGTTCTCACCCTAGTGTTAGTGATTTGGCAGCCTAAGGGATTAGGTATAGGTTGGAGTGCCACCTTGGGCGCCGTATTGGCCTTGCTGCTCGGTGTAGTGCAGTTAGGGGATATTCCTGTGGTGTGGAATATTGTCTGGAATGCAACCGCCACCTTTATCGCCGTGATCATCATCAGTTTATTATTGGATGAGTCGGGATTTTTCGAATGGGCCGCGCTGCATGTGGCGCGTTGGGGTAATGGTCGTGGCCGTTTACTCTTTACTTACATAGTGTTACTCGGCGCTACCGTTGCCGCCTTATTCGCCAATGATGGCGCGGCGTTGATCCTCACCCCCATAGTGATTGCGATGTTACTGGCACTTGGCTTTAGCGCCGGAGCAACCTTAGCCTTCGTGATGGCGGCGGGTTTTATTGCCGATACCGCAAGTCTACCATTAATCGTCTCTAACTTAGTCAATATCGTTTCGGCGGACTTTTTCAACATAGGCTTTAACGAATATGCCGCCGTGATGGTGCCCGTCGATATAGCCGCTATTGGTGCCAGCTTAGTCATGCTACAGCTATTTTTTCGCAAAGATATTCCCGCCACCTACGACCTAGAAAAATTGCGCGAACCTAAGGCCGCTATCCGCGATCCCAACACCTTTAAAACCGGTTGGGGAGTTTTAGTCTTACTCTTAGTCGGCTTTTTTGGCTTAGAACCCCTTGGCGTGCCCGTAAGTTTAGTCGCTGCCGTGGGCGCCCTAATTCTGTTTATAGTCGCCAAAAAAGGCCATGCCATAGATACCACTAAGGTACTGCGAGGCGCGCCATGGCAGATAGTGGTGTTTTCACTCGGTATGTATTTGGTGGTTTATGGTCTTCGCAACGCAGGCTTAACGGATTATCTATCAAGCTTATTAAATAGCCTGGCAGAACAAGGGCTTTGGGTCGCCACTATGGGCACAGGCTTCTTGGTCGCGTTTTTATCGTCCATTATGAACAACATGCCGACCGTATTAGTCGGCGCCCTGTCAATTGATGGCAGTACGGCCACTGGCGTGATTAAAGAGGCCATGGTCTACGCCAATATCATCGGCAGCGATTTAGGCCCCAAAATCACCCCCATTGGCAGTTTAGCGACGCTGCTATGGCTGCATGTGCTAGCGCAGAAAAATATCAATATAACCTGGGGTTATTATTTCCGCGTCGGCATAGTGATGACACTACCAGTGCTATTTGTCACCCTAGCGGCACTGGCACTGCGCCTCTCCTTCTAATCTAAGCGCGTGGGTACTTAAGCGTAATTTTAAGTGCCTACGGACTCTTTTTATAAGAGATACTTTTTCAGAGACATGTTATGACTAATATGATTGATGACGGCATTAAGATTTACCACAATCCGGCCTGTGGCACATCGCGTAACACCTTAGGCCTTATCCGCAATACTGGGGTTGAGCCGAGCATTATCCTCTACCTTGAGACTCCGCCAAATCGCCAAACCCTGCTGCAACTGATTGCGGATATGGATATTTCGGTGCGCAGTTTACTGCGGCAAAATGTCGAGCCCTATGAAGCATTAGGCTTAAGCGAAGATAAATTTAGCGACAGTGAATTAATCGATTTTATGCTCGAGTACCCCATCCTAATTAATCGACCCATAGTCGTTACGCCATTAGGCACCCGACTCTGCCGCCCCTCGGAGCAGGTATTGGATATTTTGCCTAACCCCCAATTAGGCGCCTTTACCAAGGAAGACGGTGAAGTGGTGATTGATACCCATGGACAGAGAGTTAAAAAATAGCACAACCCAAGGCAAGCATTATGCCCTTCTGGCCGCTTGACGACTTAAGGGGCGTTCTTCGAGGTGAGCCACTAAGAACACTAAAAAACGGAACAAAGATTTAATCTTCCGATCGTAATTTTTATCCGGCTGCGCTCTTTATCGAAGATATCGTATAACTCTTTCCAAATACTCATGGGTTTTGCCTACCTTGCCGGAAATAGATCCCTGATGTTCACACCACTCAGCGCTGAAAGTTATCATAAATTGAAGCTAAAGGTATAAAACCGATATAAAAAAGGCCCGAGCAAGTCGGGCTATTTTTATCAACACATCACAGACACTCGTTTTTAAAGTGGCAGAGCCTTAGATAATCGCATCTTGGGTGAGAGCACCTTAGGCCGTGTCCCCGTTACACCGTACCCGCTTGTTTCATTTTATTCTGCTGTGCGGCAAGTTGTCGCTGCGCTTCTTTTTTTCCACGGCGCGCTTCAATGACTTGATTCACATCGCTACCTATATGCGCTTCGTTACGTGATTTAGCCAGATTGACTTGACGTTCACGCTCGACAAAACGCTTGCGCTGCTCATCGGAAATCTTGTCGATGCAATGTGGGCAACTCACGCCCTGTACATAGGCGGTGCTCTGTTTTTCAGCTTCAGTGATAGGCATGCGGCAAGCATTGCATTGATCGTATTGCCCTTTCTTTAAATCATGATCGACGGCAACACGGTTATCAAACACGAAGCACTCACCTTCCCACAGGCTTTCTTCCTGCTTGACTTCTTCAAGATATTTAAGGATCCCGCCCTCGAGGTGATACACCTCTTCGAAACCTTGCTCCTTTAAGTAAGCTGTTGACTTTTCACAACGAATACCACCAGTACAGAACATGGCCACCTTTTTATGTTTGGCCGGATCTAAATTCTGTTTCACGTATTCTGGAAATTCCCTGAAGGTTTCAGTCACAGGGTTGATGGCGTTTTTAAAGGTGCCAATTTGCACTTCATAATCATTGCGGGTATCGACTAAGATCACCTCGGGATCGGAAATCAATGCATTCCAATCCTGTGGCTTAACATAGGTGCCCACCACTTTAAGGGGATCGATGCCTTCAACGCCCATAGTGACAATTTCTTTTTTTAATTTAACCTTAGTGCGGTAAAAGGGCATTTCATCGTCGAAGGACAACTTGTAAACAATGTTGTCTAAGCCACTCTGGCTATTTAGCCATGCGAGTAACGCCTCGATCGAGGCCTGTGAGCCCGCCACAGTGCCATTAATCCCTTCGCTGGCAAGCAGTAAGGTCCCTTTAATTTCCGCCCGTTCCATCATGGTCAATAATGGCTCTCTAATGGTTTCAAACTGAGGCAGCGCAACAAATTTATATAAAGCGCACACAACAACCTTAGACATAACACCCTCATCTGCTGGCTGGAACTTAATTTCCAGTGCATAAATCTATGAATGACCCACAAGCCTTGCTGTAGGTCGCAAAATCGCGCGAAATTCTACCTGAGTCACAGGCGAATAAACACTGATAAAAATTAAGGTCATTATGCTTTTACCACCAAGCACAAACTAAAAAATGTTGTTATTCACAACATTTCACGCCCTAAGTCGTTACTATTGCAGAAGTTAGCCCCATAATATGGTGTTGCTTACCGAGACGAGTCTTATCTATGCCCTTACCCATCTTATACACTTTTCGCCGTTGTCCCTATGCTATGCGAGCCCGCTTAGGATTACTGCTGGGGCAACGGAATGTGGAGATCAGAGAAATTATCCTGAAAGCCAAACCCGACGCCCTACTGCAGGCCTCTCCTAAGGGAACTGTCCCTGTACTTGTGCTCAGCGATGGCCAAGTGATCAGTGAAAGTTTAGAGATTATGCGCTGGGCACTGTCATCCCCCCATCCAGTGGCAGATACCAACCCATCTCTGCTTGGGCAAACAGTGAATGAGCAAACGCTAATCGCACACCTTATCCATCAAAATGATCACGAATTTAAACCTTGGCTCGACAAATATAAATATGCGGATCGCTACCCTGCACAATCGCAGACCGATTATTTCCTGTCTGCGAGTGTATTTTTGAACACCCTTGAAACCCATCTTAATCGGCATAGGTACTTAATAAATGACCAGTTAAGTCTTGCGGATTATGCGATTGTCCCTTTTATTCGCCAGTTTAATGCCGTGGATCCCAAGCGAGATCTCAATCTCAGCTACCCGCGCCTTATTGCTTGGTTAACTGAACTCACCGCCAGTGAAATATTTACTCTGGCAATGGATAAATATGTGATCTGGGAAGCTGACCAACCACAGGTAAGCTTGTTAGGTAGTAATGTAAGTGAATAAGTTTTAAAGGGTATTTTTATTTTACCCAGTAGTAATAGGTAAAATAATCGCGTAAGGTGAGTTATTTAAAAGAGAAGGATCTGAGTAAAATAGCCGCAACCAGATCATATAGGGTTAAATCATAGGTCATGGGTCATAGGGATAAATCTGTTGGATAATATGGATATTAACATCACAGCCATGCTCATTGGCTTACTCATTCTGCACTGTTTATTTGCACTGCGGGCCTTCAAGAGTCCAGTACGACTCAGCACTAACAGAAAATGTGTTTGGTGCTTGCTCAGCTTATTTTTAGGGCCCCTCGGTTATTACAGTTATCATGGCTTTATCCCCTTAGATAAACTACTAAAAGATTAATGCTATCATTATGTTATAACAAAAACGCGCAGCTTTAGCCGCGCGTAACTGTGCCAGAAATACCCCTATAAATGGCTGTGTAATAACACTGAATCGTCGGGGACTTTTTGTATCACAGGCGCTTGTCCTTCGGCCAACGCTTGCTTATAGCTTTGGTTCATTTTAAGGGCTAAATATAAGTCTGGGCGGATTAGAATGCCCCCTTCACCCGATTGCATCCCCGCCTGCTCAAACCAGCCTAACATCTGCCGCTTTCGCCCTGCGAGCACTAAACGCACTCCACGTTTTTTGAGCAGTTGATGTAAATCCGCTAACATCGCCATCACGCTCAAGTCTAGGTGAGTAAAGCAAGGCACCGCATCGATAATAATGCAATCGACAGGCTCAGGTTCACGGATAAATTTCTCTAATAAACGTCGTTTAAAATACGTGGCATTAAAGTACGTCAGCGGTGAATTAAAACGATAGATAAACACACCGGGGACAGATTTAGCCTTACCAGAATCGTCGACACTGCGAATAACTCCCTTATGATCTAAGCCAAGTACTTGATCCGTCGGGCGCATAACCGTCGCTAAAAACTGAAATAACCCCAAGAGTACCGCAAGAGTAATTCCGGGAATAACTCCAATAAACAGCACAGAAAACAACGTAATACAAGCTAATAAAAATGCTGAGCGATCCCTCCCCCTTAGATTCCACAGTGCTTTTATATCGATAAGTGAGATTGAGGCAATGACCAGCACTACGCCTAAGGCTGAGCTTGGAATATATTTCAAGGGAGCGGTAAAAAATAAGGCCACTAACCCAATTAAGACCGCTGCAATAATGGATACCAACTGGCTTTTACCCCCATTGGCATCGTTAACTGCGGTGCGGGAATCCGCGCCACTGATCGCAAAACCTTGGGATAACGCCGAGGCAATATTGGCAAGTCCAAGCGCTCTAAATTCTTTATCTGCATCAATATCATAGCCATTTTTAGCCGCAAAACTCCGCGCCGTCAGCATCATGCTCACAAAACTCACCATGGCTAAGTTAAGCGCAGGCACAACAAGCTCGCGGGTGATCCCTAAATCAAACACAGGCGCTTGAAACGATGGCAGACCGGAGCGAACCTCACCCACTACATTGATATCAAAAGTCGTAAGATTAAATCCCCACACGAGTAATGCTGCCACTGCCATCGCACACATAGAGGCGGGCCATAGGGGGCGATAACGCTTCACTAACCCATAGGTCAATAGGGTGACGCCTCCCATCAACAAGGTTGGCCAATGGGTTCGAGTCAGATATGAAGGAGCACCACTGAGGCGCTCAATCAAGTAGCGCTCATCAAAGGTAAAACCAAAGATTTTAGAAAACTGCCCCACAATAATAGTGATCGCAACCCCATTGAGCAGCCCCATCAGAATAGGCTTGGAGAGAAAATCGGCTAACACACCGAGCCTAAAACGGCTTGCAATTAAACACCAAAACCCCGTCATCGCCGTCATGGTCATCACGAGTTGCCAGTGCTTCATACTGTCGCCAGCGGCAAGTGGTGTCACAACGGCGGCGATCACCGCACAGGTTGCCGCGTCAGGCCCCACAATCAACTGCTTTGAAGTCCCAAAAAGGGCATATACCAGCATAGGTAAAACGCAGGAATAGAGTCCAACCGCCGCATTCACCCCCGTTAACTGGGCATAGGCAATCGCCACAGGCAAGGCCACAGCGGCAACCGATAAGCCCGCTCGCACATCATCCCTAAGCCATTGCTTATCATACTGCAGCATCTGCGCCAAACCTGGCATGACCGACTCTAAACTGGGAAACTTCACGCGGTAACCTCCATATACTTCGCCCCGAGGAAAAACCAAGCCCCGAGGGTATCAATAACCACTACAATGAAGACCCTATGGGCTATCATGTAAAAAAGCCACCAATATTATGTTGGTTATGACATAAAGCCAATCATTACGCGAGTCCGTTTCCGATAATATTTTTAGGGTGTTAGCGTCCTCTTAACGCAAAATCATCGGTAAAGAGACGAGCAACAAACTCCCCATAAACCAGTTAAAACCACGGCGACGTTTATCTGTATTCAACTTTTTGCTGATCGCGGCGCCCACAAACACCCATGTAAAGGAAGCGGGAAACCCAACCAAATTAAACACTACGACGCCAAGCAATGCACTCAACCAAAAACCATCCCCCCCCAATGTGAATGCACTACAGAGGGTAATAGTCGACATCCAAGACTTAGGGTTAATCCACTGAAACAAGGCCGCTTCGATCAGGGTCATTGGCTTGTGGCCATCATCTAAGTGGGCCGCGCTCACCGGAGAAGTCACTAGGCGGTAGGCTAAATACAATAAATAAGCCAAGGCAAAATATTTAAGCACTTGATGTAAAACGGGTAAAGCCTCAAACAGCGCGCCAAGCCCGAGGAGCACGGCTAAATGCAAAGAGGTTGAACCTAAACGGATCCCCGCAATATGGGGCACGGTTCGCAGCACACCAAAATGTGCTCCAGAACTGGCCAGCAAAATATTGTTTGGCCCAGGTGTCATAGTCATAGTGGCGCAAAACAATGCCGCAGAAGCCATTAACGTCCAGAGTTGTGCTTGGTATAAAAGTTGAAAATCCATAGTCACCCTTAAAATTGTATGCATACATTGATTGACACAAAACGATGCAATGAATAATATACTGAGAATATTAGAGATCAATGGATTTATTGTCATGGGTACAATTTGGACGCCCGATCTAACTGTGTTTTCAGGTCCCAAATATCAGCGCTTAGTCAGTGCGATAGAACAGGGGATCTTGCAGAAAGACTTGCCACACGGCTGTAAATTACCACCGCAACGCCGCCTAGCCGATGCTTTAGGCATTACAATTGGCACTGTCACCCGTGCCTACGCACTCGCGGAGCAACGGGGTTATGTAGAGGCGAGGATCGGTGATGGCACCTATGTCAATGCCTCCCCTGTCCCAGAGCTTGGCCATGCGCAGCTCAATATGGCGACCTGCCAACAACCTCTTACGGATCAAATCAGTACCCTAAGTGATTGCCTCAGCCAATTAGCGAAAGATCCCGCTAAGTTGAGCCAGTTGTTAGGTTATCGCGCCAATCCATTGGATCAACACCAGCAGATTTTTCACCAATGGCTCTATCAACGGGGAATCGAGCAGAGTGTGGAGCAACTTGTCTTCACCCACGGTGGTCAGCAGGCTATCTTCGCCTGCTTGAATGCCTTGTTGTCTAAGGGCGATGTATTGTTGCACGAGCAATATAGTTATCCCGGTGTGCGCATTTGTGCGAAGCAATTGGGCATCAATAGCATTGGCGTCCCCCTAACGACAGAGGGTCTAGAGCTGGCACGCTTTGAAGCGTTAGTGCAGATTCACCAGCCTCGGCTTGTGTACCTCACCCTCAATAATCAAAATCCCACCTGTATCCAATACAGTGATGAACAGAGGCTAAAACTCCTAGAACTTGCCCAGCAATATCAATTTTATATCATTGAAGATGATGTAAATTATTGCTTACCCGAGGAATGGCATACCCCGCTGTGGCAATTGGCGAAGGACCTAGACATCCCAAGGGTTATTTATATTTCAAGCCTCTCTAAGTTGTTTTCCGGGGGCTTAAGGCAAGGGTTTATGTTAGTCCCAGAAGCCCTCATTGCCCCCATTCGATTGGCTATCCACAGCCAGTGCTGGATGGTGTCGCCGCTTAATGTGGAAATCGCTTGCCTGTTGATTAAGAAGGGGCAAATCACTGCCAATAGGGATGCCATAGTGCGCCAGCGGCAAAATCTTTGTATCGCCATGGGGCAACGCCTTGGGTTAACACAGAGATGGCGCGGCTTAAATGGCTGGTTGCAATTACCTGAGGATCTTAAAGCCCATCATTTAGTGACCGCACTCGCGGCCAAGGGCGTGCTGATCCGCAATGGTGATGACTTCAACTGCCACGATAATTTTATTCGCTTAAGCCTAGGGGGCGCCGAAAATGAAGCCCAATTTCAACACGCATTAGATTGTATCGAATCGACTTTCCAGACCCTAATGCAAAATGCCTATTCAGTAGTATAACTCTTTATATTCAACAAGTTATAAACAGGCCAATAAAAGCGCCAGAAAACTTCTCTGGCGTTGAGCTCACCTTAGTAGCGGTTAGATAAGGGCAATAACTACACCTCAGTGCCATATCTAGCCCTTATCTAAATAGCCGTTTCGAATGGTAGATCACTTCATAATGACTGCACTCAAATAATGACTGCACTCAATAGTCACTGCACTTTAATCTGGTAGACACTGGTTGTGCCGCTGACTTCATTACCAATGATTAATAAAGACTGGCCATTTGGACTCTTATCGGCACCCACAAACTTCATCCCTTCTGGGCCTAAATCCCCCGCTAAGCTCGCATCACCTTTCACTTCGCCAGTTTCAGTATCTATGGTGAAATCCGCCTCAAAGTCACGATTGACCACATAGTCAACAAACTGCACATCGAAGGGATTTGTCACATCGTAGATCATAAAACCCGAGGTGCGCTCTAGGCCGATAAAAGCATAAAGTTTTTGCCCTATCTTGCCCAGAGCTAAGGCTTCAGGCTCAGGTCCCTTATCGTCACTACGGCTATCGCCTTTATTTTCTTCATTGTTATTGTTGAAATTATCATTGAGTAACGCTGCGGTGATCCGTTCAAAATCATTGCCACTGTCGAAAACCTGTTGACCATCGGCCGTCCAGATTGAGAAGGAACGCGCACCAAAGCTAACGATTTTGTCGTAATCGCCATCATTGTCATCATCCCCCATACTCTTTGTCACTTTAAGACGGGCTAATTGGGTCTTATCCTTAGCGGCGGCAAATTGCGGATGGTTGGGATCGAGGACTAAATCCCCTGCACGGGCTTCCTCCGAAAAACCGGCATAGTCACGGGAATCCCCTTCGTTTGCCGTGACAATAAAGTCGGTATTATTCCAGCGATAGCTTGCCACTGTATCGGCTTGATACATGCCATAGACACCCGCATAGGCCTGCAGATTGACCATATTATCCTTGTCGCTCGCATCAATTTTATTCACATCAAGACCGTAATTCTTCAGGCCCAAGGGTAAAATCTTGTCTACTTTGGCAGTAGCGATATCAATCACGGCGATGGCATTGTTTTCCTGTAGACTCACAAAGGCACGACTGTTATCCGGACTGATGCTGATATATTCAGGCTCTAAATCCTGGGCAACACTCGCCATTGGGCCATTAATCTTAATGTTCTTAGTGATTTCATTATGGCGGGCATTGCCTTGATTAAACTCACTAAAGCCAACTAAGGTTGCCGTTGCGACAGGTTTGCCATCCACGAGCTTAATAATGGCAACACTACCTTCTGGATCGATGCTATAGTCTTGATTAGGTTCACCTTCGTTGGCAACCAACAGGGTTTGACCATCGTGGCTAAAAACCACATTATCCGGTAATGCGCCGACTTCGACCGCACTGATAAACTGGGGGGCTTCGGTGCCATTTAACTGATAAAACGCGACAAAACCATTGACTTGGGTCTTATTACCCGCAGCGTCACCCCGCTCAATCGCCGCCGCTAACAAATTGCCCGAAATACTGACACTGTTAACACTGCCCATAAAACTTAGGCCAATATCTTTAGCGACATCCAGTTCACCTAACTTATCAAGATTATTCAAGGCTAATGGTTCTGAGGACTTAGTGGCGCTAGCTAATAAACTGGCATCAATGATGTCAACTTTGCCGCTGATCGCATTGACCACAAAAATGCGTTGGCCAGCACTATAGTACTCCACAATTTCCGCCGCACTTAAGCCATATACCCCCGTTTGATGGCGAGCTATCAGTTCAGCACTCACCATCGCCGACTGGGGTTGGCAGATAAACTGTGTTTGCGCGGCATCAATCTCAGCGTCTTCCAATTGACCATTGCCGTTAGCATCTAAACCTGTGTCGATACGCTGACCACCGGCGGGACAATGGGTATCATCTATGGCTAAGGTCGTCACTTTCACCAAAGCATTTAAGCCGTTATCGCCCTGCTCGCCATCGGCACCATCATCACCGCTACAGGCTCCAAGTAACAGGCTCGCCACTATAGCGCCAGCAAGTGGCAGTCGTTTTGTGTTCATTGCATCATTCCTGAATGTGTTGTTATTCGTCGGGTAAAATAAATCCCGTAACACTAATCCGTATTCAAGACGGTGAGATGACACGGGTATGACACTAGAGTGACAACATCAAACGAATGACTGATAAGCCGTTGCTGGCGGCGCTTGAACGCAGGTGCACAGCATCCAAGTTCATTTTAGTTACAATTTAAGTGTAAAGATCCCGTCATTAAGATTGGTTTATTTGTCCGAGCACTTTACTATGTTATTGCTTAATCTCTTTTATGATATGCGTTAGTGATATGCGCTGGTGATATACCTTAGCAATATGCACAAAATATTGCTCGAAGTAGTCATCTCCTTGTACTCAACCCCAATGTCTCTTTGTAATGTCACAACTATTGCAAATTCGATTTATTGTTGTGGGAATGGATGATGAGAGGATTGTCCTAGTACAATTTGAACCACAAGGTGCAACACTGAGGTTATGCTCTTTCAATTCTTTCTCCACCCGAGGTAACAGTGGACCCACAATCACAGCCAACACATTCTGCGACTAATAACAGACCTATTCCCCATCTCGCGCTACTTATTCCTATGCTCGCCGCCATAGTGGCGATCACGCCTTTAGCTATCGATATGTATTTGCCCGCCATGACGACATTGGCGCAAAGCTTTCACACCGACATCACGACAGTACAGCAATCCTTAAGCCTCTATTTAGGAGGTTATGCCCTGGGTATGTTGTGTTTTGGACCACTAGCCGACCGTATTGGACGCAGGCCCATGGTCATTATGGGCCTGACGGGCTTTATGTTGATCAGCCTATTGATTGGATTGGCGCAGGAGGTTGAAGTGTTTTTGACACTGCGCTTTTTACAGGCCTTTATCGGCGCCGCCGCGACAGTCGTTGTGCCTGGATATATCAAAGAAGTCTATGGCGACAACACGGCTAAGGGCATGTCATACGTCAGCCTTATCATGATGTTAGCGCCATTGCTCGCGCCGAGCATTGGTAGCCTCATTTTAGAGTTAGGGGAATGGCACCTGATCTTTTTCATTCAATCGGTCTATGCCTTGCTGCTATTATTTTTGGTGCTAATGCTGCTGAAAATGCCCAGTGATAAAGATCTCAGTACCCGCAGCCAAAAGTCCTTTCTTGGGGCCTATGCCACCGTATTTTCACGCCCCGGGGTTAAACTCAATATTGCCAGCGGTGTATTAACCTCCTTCGCATTTTTCTGCTATCTCACCGCCTCACCCTTTGTCTATATGGAAGTGTTTTCCTTAGACAAATCCTTATTTGCCATTTTATTCAGCACCAATGTCGGCGCCCTGATGCTAGCCAATATTATCAATACCCGCATTGTCGGTCGCTATGGCTCGCTGCGAATGTTACACGTCTCGACCTTCTTTGGGACTATTGCTGGGGTTGGTTTACTAGCCGTAAACCTGCTGGATATGAGTTATCACTTTACTGTGCTTATGCTCATTCCCCTGATGGGAAGCCTAGGGATCATGTCGGTCAATGCCGATGCCATAGTGTTAATGAAGTTTAAGCAAGAGACTGGCACAGCAACCGCCGTTATCGGCACCCTAAGATTTGGCTTTGGTGCACTCGCGGGCCCCTTACTCGCGGTATTTTATAACGGTACCGCAGTGCCCTTCTCTGCATTGATGTTAGGCGCAGTGCTCTTGGTTGGGATTTGTCAATTTAATCGCCCAAAACACCAAAGACAGCCAATAGATGCGGCAAATAACTAATTACGTCTACTTATTTAGCATCCCACACAAAAACGGCACTTATAGTGCCGTTTTTACTACTTAAGCATCTAACAATATGAAAAATATAAGATAAGACTATCAAGCGTTCTAAATTACCTGGCTATTTCTGCTTGTTCCTCGTCATGCAAAGATGAAAAAGTTTCAAGTTGGTTATTTTTTACATAAAAGGCTTGATATGTTGTTTTTTTTGAATATGATGAAAATCTGTTCATTGCAACAGCTGCTGCATCCAAAGTGATGAGCCACTTAGCGCTTAATCGCCTAAGTTCAGCAATCGGAGTCTGAATTACCCTTCAGGCTTATTTTTAGAGCGATTACCGTCGCTGTAACACAATACTGTTTACCGTAACGGTACTATAGCAATAGGAGTTTCCACATGGAAAAGTTATCCGGCGCCAGTATGATAGTGCGCTCCTTGATCGACGAGGGTGTAAAGCACATATTTGGTTATCCTGGCGGCTCAGTGTTAGATATCTACGACGCCCTGCACCTTATCCCCGGTATTGAACACATACTCGTTCGCCATGAACAAGCAGCCGTACATATGGCCGATGGCTATGCCCGCGCTACGGGTAAAGTGGGCGTGGTATTAGTCACCTCAGGTCCGGGTGCCACCAATGCCATTACGGGTATTGCCACCGCTTATATGGATTCCATTCCACTGGTTGTCTTGTCTGGCCAGGTTCCAAGCAATTTGATCGGTAATGATGCCTTCCAAGAATGTGATATGATAGGCATCTCTCGCCCCGTGGTGAAACACAGCTTTTTAGTACAAGATCCAACTCAAATCCCTGAGATCATTAAAAAAGCGTTTTATATCGCCTCCACTGGCCGTCCAGGCCCTGTGGTTGTCGATCTGCCGAAAGATTGTTTAAATCCAGCCCTGCTACACGAATATGTTTATCCTGAAAGCGTCAAAATGCGCTCCTATAATCCGACGACATCGGGGCATAAAGGCCAGATCCGCCGAGGGTTGCAGGCCCTACTCGCCGCGAAAAAACCCGTACTCTATGTCGGTGGTGGCGCCATTATCTCTGGCTGTGATAAACAAATCCTTAAGTTGGCAGAAAGACTGAATATCCCAGTCGTCAGCACCTTAATGGGGCTTGGCGCTTTTCCTAGTACCCACAAAAACAGCTTAGGTATGCTTGGCATGCACGGTCGGTATGAGGCCAACATGACCATGCATAACTGTGACTTAATCTTTGGGATTGGTGTGCGTTTCGATGACAGAACCACCAATAATGTCGAGAAATATTGCCCTAACGCCACTATTTTGCATATAGATATCGATCCGTCTTCGATTTCAAAAACCGTACGGGTGGATATTCCCATCGTGGGTTCAGCCGACAGTATTTTAGACAGCATGTTGACACTGTTGGATGAGTCGAATGAACACAACGACAGCGATGCCATCGCCACTTGGTGGAATGATATTGAGCAGTGGCGCAGCCGTGACTGTCTGGCCTATGACAAGGACAGTGGACGCATTAAACCACAGCAAGTGATTGAAACCTTGTATAAACTGACCAATGGCGATGCCTATGTCGCCTCAGATGTGGGCCAACATCAGATGTTTGCCGCGCTCTACTATCCCTTCGATAAGCCGCGCCGCTGGATAAACTCGGGGGGTTTAGGCACCATGGGTTTCGGTTTACCCGCGGCGATGGGCGTAAAATTCGCCATGCCCGATGAAACCGTTGTGTGTGTCACGGGAGATGGCTCAATCCAGATGAATATCCAAGAGCTATCGACCGCACTGCAATACGATATCCCGGTTAAAATTATCAACTTAAACAACCGTTTCCTCGGGATGGTAAAGCAGTGGCAGGACATGATTTACTCTGGCCGTCACTCCCATTCCTATATGGATTCAGTGCCTAATTTTGCCAAAATTGCCGAGGCCTATGGCCATGTTGGCATGACGATTAGCGATCCCGCCGAGCTTGAATCTAAGATGGCCGAAGCGTTAGCCATGAAGAACAGACTGGTGTTTATCGACATCATGGTGGATGAGACAGAACACGTCTACCCCATGCTGATCCGTGGTGGCGCGATGAATGAAATGTGGCTCAGCAAAACGGAGAAATGCTAATGCGTCGAATTATATCTGTTTTATTAGAAAACCAATCCGGCGCCCTTTCACGTGTTGTTGGGCTGTTTTCACAACGAGGCTATAACATCGAAAGTCTGACGGTCGCCCCAACCGATGATAATACGCTGTCACGCCTTAATATTACCGTGGTTGCCGATGAAATGGTCCTCGAGCAAATCGAAAAACAACTGCACAAGCTGATCGATGTGCTCAAGGTATCCAACATCACAGAGTCGGCCTACATAGAGAGAGAACTCGCCCTCGTGAAGGTGCGTGCCCAAGGTGAGTTTAGAGAGGAAATTAAGCGCACCGCCGATATCTTCCGCGGCCAAATCGTCGATGTCACCGCCAACCTCTATACCATCCAATTGGTGGGCACCACCGAAAAGCTCGATGCCTTTATCCATGCCATGGGTGAAGTGACTAAAGTGGTCGAAGTGTCACGTTCGGGGGTTGTGGGCCTTGCCCGCGGCGAGAAAGCCATGAAAGCCTAAGGTTAACATCAACATAAATTAAGGGGAGCATTAAGCTCCCCTTTTCATATTAACCATCAGCGAGTGATTAAGATTGGTTATCTAATAAGCGTGATGACGTGATCTCAATCTTGCGTGGCTTTAACGCTTCAGGAATTTCACGCACTAAATCAACATTGAGTAAGCCATTTTCTAAACTTGCGCCGAGCACAGTGACATAGTCTGCTAACTGGAAAGTGCGCTCAAACCCACGTTCGGCAATACCTTGATACAGGTATTTACGCTCGGTTTGGCTTTCGGCTTTATTGCCTTTGACCAATAACTTTTCACCTTCGCTGCTGATCTCAAGCTCCTCCATCGAAAACCCTGCGACAGCCATAGTGATCCGATAGCGATTTTCGCCAAGAAGTTCAATGTTATAGGGAGGATAACCTGAGTTACCATTATTCGCTGCCGCATGTTCAGCTAACTGCGCTAAACGATCGAAACCAATGGCACTGCGGTAGAGTGGAGTTAAATCATAGCTACGCATATTCATATCCTTGTCTTAAGCAATATGGAGAATTGGCGGACGGTTTTCAGGATGAAAACGGTTGTAGAGTCTGCCGAATTAAATTTTCTGTCCTTACGGCACAGAATTCACACTAGGATCCTCATCGAGCGATCCTGCAATAGATATAAGGACGGGGGGAAATATTTCAAGTAAGAAAATTTAAAAAACATACAGAATTTAAAAAGACCAATAAAAAAGGAGCCATTAGGCTCCCTTCTTTAGTCTTAGAACTCGGATTAACGAGTACGTGGACACAGTTCTTCAGCACTGAAGAAATAAGCAATTTCACGGGCTGCAGATTCAACCGCATCTGAACCGTGTGCTGCGTTTTCGTCGATGCTTTCAGCGAAATCGGCACGGATAGTACCTGGAGCCGCTTGAGCTGGGTTAGTCGCACCTAAAATTTCACGGTGAGCTAAAACAGCGTTTTCGCCTTCTAATACTTGAACCATGATTGGACCAGAAGTCATGAAAGCAACCAGAGCACCGAAGAAGCCACGCTCGCTATGCTCAGCATAGAAACCTTCTGCTTGTTCTTTAGTCAGGTGTAACATTTTAGCTGCAACGATCTTAAGACCAGCAGTTTCAAAACGATTGTAGATAGCACCGATGTGGTTTTTTGCAACAGCATCAGGCTTGATGATAGAAAATGTGCGTTCGATCGCCATAACTAGCTTCCTTTGTCAGCAAGTTTGAAAAATTCGCGCGGATTATACGAAATTTCAAAACTAAATCCTATCTTTATAGCAAATAAGTCTGAGATATTGCGTACATTGGCTGAATTTGTAATCAACTTGGTCGCACGAGAAACGCCAGAATAAACCTAAGTCTATGCTGGTATATACCCAAACTACCTGAAGATACGAGTTTCAGAGCGCCTAGGGTGCTTCAATTCAAGGCGCATCAATGAAAGAATGTCGGCCACCTTTTGAATTGATGCAACACGGAAGTGGAGTGCCCTAGGCGCTCCGTCCCGGCGGGTTTTAACACACTTTATGCTGTGTTGGTTATTTTTGACTTAGCCCGCTAGGTCTGCAAATAACCGCCTTGCCTAAAGTGCGTTAAACTCCCGCTGAATCCTGCATCCTCAGGTAGCTTGGGTATAAAGTAATCTAATTAATGACGAGAAGATTACTTTCTGTTTTTAGCCCACACACCGGCCCATACCAACAGTGCAACTAAAATAATTGCAGGAGCAAAATCGAGTAGGTGATGAAATAAACCTACGCCGCCATGCCCAGGATGTGCCCAAGCCATTGTAGGTAATAGGGTAAATAGCAATACAAGCAAAAGTTTCATGTGAACATCCTTGCAGTAGCGAAAAATAAGTTAAGTAATGAACGAACTTAACCAATGAGTAACAAGGTACGTTATTCACTTAAAATGAATTTGATAACGATCAAACTCTCGCAAAAATCTCATTTTGTTCAACCTGAAACGTGATGCGAATCACCTATTTGTATTATCCCTTGGACAAGATGACTTAACCAAGATGCACGTTACTTCTCTTCGATCCAACATTGCTGAATCGCCTCCAAAATACGTTCATTACAATGCTTTGGGTCATCATCAAAATCATCTAAGGCTAACACCCATTCATATAACTCAGTGAAATGCAGTTTATGGGGGTCAACATCGGGATGTTTCTCAAGTAATTCCAATGCAATATCCAAGGAGTCTATCCATTTTAATTTCATCGTTTCCCCCTATGTGACCTGAGCCAAATTAATACTGACTGTGAGCGCCTAAATGTGAGTGCCTAAAATAACCTATCCCTGAGCTTGGGTGATTTTCTTCACTTTAGACACATTTTTTTCAACAAACTCAATGATTGCACCGGCCACATCTTTAGTGGTTGCGCCTTCAATGCCTTCAAGCCCAGGGGATGAGTTGACCTCCATAACGACAGGACCATGATTAGAACGCAACAAATCCACCCCTGCGACATTCAATCCCATCGTTTTTGCCGCGCGGATAGCGACCGAACGTTCTTCGGGCGTGAGTTTAACTAAACTTGCCGTGCCGCCCCTGTGCAAGTTAGAACGAAACTCCCCAGGCATGGCTTGACGTTTCATTGCCGCAATCACTTTGTCACCCAATACAAAACAGCGAATATCGGCACCGTTGGCTTCTTTAATATATTCCTGCACCATAATATTGGCTTTAAGGCCCATAAAGGCTTCGATCACGCTCTCAGCCGCTTTACGGGTTTCAGCTAAAACCACGCCAATACCTTGTGTACCCTCAAGCAGTTTTATCACCAGCGGCGCCCCACCCACCATATCGATTAAGTCCGGGATATCACTGGGTTTATTAGCAAAACCAGTGATGGGCAAACCAATACCACGGCGGGACATTAACTGCATCGAACGCAATTTATCCCGTGAGCGAGAAATCCCAACGGAATCATTGAGCGCATACACCCCCATCATCTCAAACTGACGCAATACCGCCGAGCCATAGAAGGTAATAGAAGCGCCAATACGTGGGATCACGGCATCAAATGGCGGCAATTCTTGCCCTCCAATATGAATACTCGACTGGCGCATATTGATATTCATATAACATTCAAGCGGATTGATTACTTGTACTTCGTGACCACGTAATGTCGCAGCTTCAACGAGTCGCTTAGTTGAATATAGCTCAGGCCCTTGCGATAGGATCGCGATTCTCATTCTGGTCTCCGACAACCATTTTATTTTGAGCGCATAATACGCCTGCGCTGGGATAAATCAATCACAGCAACTATGGTCTGTGCACATGCGCTCCGCCATAAGTCAAAAACCAGTCACTTGGACTGGTTTTTGACGATAAAATCAGCGATATAGAAAATTAATTTCCTTCGCTAACCATATTAACTGTGTATTTAGGGATTTCAATCACCATATCAGCATCTACCACTTTTGCCTGACAGGATAAGCGGCTCTCGGGCTCAAGCCCCCAAGCTTTGTCCAGCATATCATCTTCGAGTTCATCACTGGGCTCTAACTCATCAAAACCTTCACGCACGATACAGTGACACGTCGTGCAGGCACAGGACTTTTCACAGGCATGCTCGATATTGATGCCATTACGCAGCGCCACATCGAGAATAGTTTCACCAACATTCGCCTCCACTACTGCGCCGTCAGGACACAACTCTGCGTGGGGAAGAAAGACTAATTGGGGCATCAGATCACCTATATGTTGTCGATCGACTGGCCTTTAAATGCCACTCGAATAGAATTGTCCATACGTCTGGCTGCAAAATCTTGGGTTTGCTCATCCAGTTGTTCAATCGCTTGTTTAATTGCATCGGCATCATCGCCCGTAGCCACTTGCGCCACATTGGTCATAGTAGCATCAATTTGTCCACGTTCAGCGGCAGTTAACAAGTCGCCATCCTTCGCTAACGCAGCCTGTAAAGACTCGAGTACCCTCGCCGCCTCCACTTGCTGTTCGGCCAGCATACGACGACCGATATCCTCTTTCGCATGCTTCATCGAATCCTTCAGCATAGTGGCAATTTCGGTATCCGATAAACCAAAGGATGGCTTAACTTGAATACTCGATTGCACGCCGGTGGATTTCTCCATCGCAGTGACACTGAGTAAACCATCGGCGTCCACTTGGAAAGTCACCCGAATATGTGCAGCACCTGCAGCTAAGGGCGGAATGCCTTTTAAGGTAAAACGCGCGAGGGAGCGGCAATCGGCAACCAATTCACGCTCGCCCTGCACCACATGGAAGGCCATGGCGGTTTGACCATCCTTAAAGGTGGTAAACTCCTGCGCCCGTGCCACCGGAATCGTGGTATTACGGGACACCACTTTTTCCACTAAACCGCCCATGGTTTCAATCCCTAAGGACAGCGGGATCACATCGAGCAATAACAAATCAGATTCGGGTTTATTGCCCACCAAAATGTCGGCTTGAATGGCGGCGCCAATGGCGACAACACGATCGGGATCGATAGATGTAAGGGGTGGTTTGCCGAAGAAAGCTTCGACCTGTTCACGCACTAATGGCACACGTGTTGAACCGCCAACCATCACAGTTTCTAGCACTTCATCCGTTGTTACGCCCGCATCACGCAGTGTACGGCGACAGCTAGCAATGGTCTTCTTAACCAACACCGCAATCATGGCATCAAATTCAGCTTTAGTAACGATTTGCGTGAGTTCAGTCCCATCGGCAAGGATCACTTTTGCTTCAGTTTGCGCAGCATCCGTTAAGGCTTCTTTGACTCGACGCGATTCAATCAACAGCTGACGGCTTAATAGTGAGTCGATGTCGCTAAGCTGCCAAACCTGCTGCATATGCGCTTGCAATAAATGGTCGAAATCATCGCCGCCAAGGGCCGAATCGCCACCGGTGGCCAGCACTTCAAATACACCACGATTCAAGCGCAAAATTGAAATATCAAAGGTCCCACCGCCTAAGTCATAAATGGCAATTACGCCCTCTTGCTTAGAATCCAAACCATAGGCAATGGCTGCTGCTGTCGGCTCATTGAGTAGACGTAGCACTTTAACACCGAGCAGAGAGGCAGCATCTTTCGTGCCTTGACGCTGAGCATCATCGAAATAGGCGGGTACAGTGATCACCACGCCTTGCAATTCACCACCTAGCGTTTTTTCGGCGCGGGCGATCAACGGACGTAGAATCTCCGCTGACACCTGTATCGGATTCACTTGACCTTGGGGGGTCACAAATAAAGGTAAGCCATTTTCGCTTGCGGCAAATTCGTAGGGGAATGATTGTTTGCCCGCTTGGATATCCGCCAGACTGCGGCCCATAAAGCGCTTAACTGAGACTATCGTATTGTGCGGATCCTGCGCCGAACTTTGGGCCGCAAGGGCGCCGACTTCGACGGAATCTTGGGTATAACGCACTATGGAAGGTAATGAATGCTGTCCATCTTCGTCCGGCAGGGTTGCCGTTTCGCCACTTCGAACCGCGGCGACCAACGAATTTGTGGTACCTAAATCAATGCCAACGGCAAGTCTATGTTGGTGCGGCGCGGCACTTTGACCGGGCTCAGCTATCTGCAAAAGGGCCATATTTATCCAACTTAGTAACGCCGACCCTGTAAAACCAGTGTCGGCTAAATAACATCAACAGGAAAATTAATCTAACAGAGCGTCTTCGACTCTGGTCAACTCGTCGTGTAATTTTGCCATAAATTTGAGTTTGCGAACTTGATCTGCCGCTAACAAGCCATCTTCGTCTTCACTGCTGTGGAGCAGTTGAGTCAAAATTTGGGTGAGTGTAGCGCGATACTGCGCAAAGGATTGATACAACTCATCGATACTCTCTTGGGGATCGACGCTATGGCGAATGTCTTCTAAGGCTTCACGCCATTCCATCTGCTGCATCAAAAAGGCGGTATCTTTCACTGTGGTGGTTTCATGACTTAAATCGATACCACGCAGCGCCAGCATATGCTCAGCGCGGCGAATGGGATCCTTTAAGGTTTGATAACCGTCATTCACTTGGGCAGTACGTTGCACCGACAGTAATTTCTGCTGCTCGGTATCATGGGCAAACTTATCGGGATGCACCGCCCGTTGCAGTTCGCGATAGCGTTCTGCAAGCACAGCGGTGTCAATATCGAAGGCGGGGGAAAATTTAAACAGCTCGAAATAATTCATGCGTCTATTCGGCAATTAAACAGTGAAACTCTCACCGCAACCGCACTCACCTTTTGCGTTAGGATTGTTAAATTGGAAACCTTCGTTCAGGCCTTCCTTAATAAAATCCAGCTCGATACCCTGCAGATAAATAAAGCTCTTCGCATCGATGATGATTTTAACACCCTCCACATCGAAGACTTCATCGTCATCATTCAGCGCATCAACAAACTCAAGTACATAAGCCATACCAGAACAGCCAGAAGTCTTTAAGCCGAGGCGCAGGCCAATGCCCTTGCCTCGATTTGCTAAGAAAGATCTGACACGATCGGCTGCCGCTGGGGTCATAGTAATCGCCATCTTAACTCCAGATGTTACTTAGCTTGCTTCGATTTATACTCGTCTATCGCCGCTTTAATGGCATCTTCCGCCAAAATAGAACAATGGATTTTCACCGGTGGTAAGGCTAATTCCTCAGCGATATCGGTGTTTTTAATCGCTGCTGCTTGCTCGATTGTTTTGCCTTTAACCCACTCGGTCACCAGTGAGCTGGAGGCAATCGCACTACCACAACCGTAGGTTTTAAACTTAGCATCTTCGATGATACCGTCGGCGCCGATTTTCAACTGCAGTTTCATCACGTCACCACAGGCAGGTGCACCCACCATACCAGTGACGACTGAAGGGTCGTTTTTGTCGAAAGAACCAACGTTACGTGGGTTCTCATAATGATCTATCACTTTTTCACTGTAAGCCATGGTACTGCTCCAAAATTATCTATCGTAAATGGTCGAATTAATGATGTGCCCATTGCACCTGATTCAGGTCGATGCCATCTTTAAACATCTCCCACAATGGAGACATTTCTCTTAATTTATCAATAGATTGAGTAATAACTTCGATAGCGTGATCGATTTCTTCTTCCGTTGTGAAACGGCCGATTGAGAAACGAATCGAGCTATGGGCCATTTCATCGTTTAAACCCAGTGCACGTAATACGTAGCTGGGCTCAAGGCTCGCCGAAGTACAGGCTGAACCCGATGAAACCGCTAAATCTTTTAAGGCCATCATCAATGACTCGCCTTCAACATAGTTGAAGCTGACGTTAAGACTACCGCTCACACGCTGAGTCATATCGCCATTGATATAGGTTTCTTCAATGTGCTTGATGCCGTTCCATAACTTATCGCGCAGTTTAGCGATACGGGTGTTATCGATTGCCATTTCAGCTTTGGCAATCGCAGCGGCTTCACCTAAGCCCACGATTTGGTGCGTCGGCAGCGTACCGCTACGCATACCACGCTCATGGCCACCACCGTGCATTTGCGCTTCTAAGCGAATGCGAGGTTTACGGCGAACATACAAAGCGCCAATCCCTTTGGGGCCATACATCTTATGGCCAGAAATCGAAATCAAATCCACTTTAGTGGCCTGCACATCGATAGGCAGTTTCCCTGCACTTTGCGCCGCATCCATATGGAAAATAATGCCCTTTGAGCGGCATAGCTCACCGATGGCATCGATATCATGGATCACACCGATTTCGTTGTTAACATGCATGATACTGACAAGAATCGTGTCATCACGCATTGCCGCTGCTAAACGTTCCATCGGAATGATGCCGTTTGCCGCTGGTTCCAAATACGTCACTTCAAAGCCTTCACGCTCGAGTTGACGACAGGTATCGAGCACTGCTTTGTGTTCGGTCTTGCTGGTGATGATGTGTTTGCCTTTCTTACTATAGAAATGCGCAACCCCTTTGATTGCAAGGTTGTTTGACTCAGTTGCGCCCGACGTAAACACGATTTCACGGTGATCGGCATTAATTAAGTCAGCCACTTGGTTGCGAGCGATATCCACCGCTTCTTCAGCTTGCCAGCCATAGCGATGTGAGCGGGAGGCGGGGTTGCCAAAGATGCCGTCCATTGTCATATATTGGAACATCTTTTCCGCGACTCTCGGATCGACAGGCGTGGTGGCGGCATAATCTAAATAGATAGGAAGCTTCATAACACACTCCGTACTGAGCAGTCTCTGCCGAGGCTACATACAACGTACAAAAATAATTTTTATCGTATAACAAGGAGCCTATAAGCTGACTCTTTGTTCCTTTTGCATAGTGTCTTGCTTAAGTGAGATAAACTGTACATCCCTCTTCTGCATCAAGCCCGCAAGACTGATACCGTTTAAAAAATCTGAAATTTGTTTGCTTAAATCGCCCCAAAGCGAGTGCGTTAAGCAGCGAGTTCCACTCTGACAATTGCCTAATCCTTGGCAACGAGTCGCATCGACAGACTCGTCAACCGCATGGACAACCATGCCGACTGAAATATCGTTGGCTTCTAGCCCTAAGCGATAACCACCACCGGGTCCGCGAACACTAGCGACTAAACCATGCTTTCTTAACTTAGCGAAGAGTTGTTCGAGATAGGAAAGCGAAATCCCTTGTCTTTCAGAGATATCCGCTAAGGGAACCGGTCCCGATGCCGAGTGGATTGCCACGTCAAGCATAGCGGTTACTGCATAACGACCTTTTGATGTAAGTTTCATAACTACCATAGCTCCCAAACAGGTATGGGGTTATTTCAACATACCTGAGTAAATCAGTCAAGTATAAAACCTACTAAAACACTCAAGTATATGAGTGCACTGTGAACCAATACCCTTTCATCTTGGTGGGGTATTTAACCTTTTTCTGCCCTAAGATTCAATGCCAAAGCGGCAATTAATCGGCACACTAAAGGCGATATCGAGATCTACCGCACGATAAGGTCCGCGAAAACCGAATGCATACACCTAACGCTCACAATATAGGCACACAGCACTGCCTATGCTGCGGCAAAAATTGCGCAAATCTTGGGTTGAGGTGCACCCGCCGAGTCATTCTGTTTAGGTGCAGTCACTTAACCTCAAACAAGGACGCATTAGATCCCCGGATCAAACTCATCGTGGGTATTCTGACGTTTAACGGCTGCCGCTTTTTCAGCATCATTAAACTCACCCACATCCAGTTCCGGCAGTTTTTCAGTACACACATCACCACCTAGACGTTGAATAGCTTGACACAACTCCTGCACTTTTGAGTCCATTAAATGCATATGATCCAGCATTTGCCCAATGGCATTAGCCACGGGATCGGGATTATCGGGCGAAACGGCGTAGGCATCGAACCCGTATTTTTTCGCCATAGCACTGCGGCGCTCGGACTTTTCCTTTGACTGGGGTGACGGGGTTGCCACCACGCGACCAGGAATGCCAACGACGGTAGTGTCCTTAGGTACATCTTTGACCACCACAGAATTTGACCCCACACGGGCACCATCGTGCATAGTGATAGGGCCGAGGATCTTAGCGCCTGCGCCAACCACCACATTGTTGGCTAAGGTAGGGTGGCGTTTTCCCGCCTGCCAGGTGGTTCCACCGAGTGTCACGCCGTGGTAAAGGGTGCAATCATCACCAATTTCGGCGGTTTCACCAATCACCACCCCCATACCGTGGTCAATGAAGAATCTATGCCCTATGGTCGCCCCGGGATGGATCTCAACGCCCGTCAACCAACGGGAAAACGTCGATAAACAACGGGCCGTTAAACGCCAATCACGCTTCCATAACTTATGGCTTATCCGGTGCAGCCAAATGGCATGCATTCCCGGATAGTTAATTAAGATCTCAAAGGCGCTGCGCGCCGCGGGATCACGGTGATATATAGATTCAATATCTTCTTTTAGCCTAGCTATCACACCCATCACTCAATCCTTCGCACTGATTATTGTTTGCCCGTTATTGTTTGCCAACTAAGCACTGGGCTATTTTTGTTTATCGCCGACCACTTTGTCGATGGAGGTCAATATTCCCCGAAGAATATTCATCTCCTGACTCTCAATCCGCGCACGACTGAATAATCGACGCAGCTTTGTCATCACTTGCCCTGGGTGATTTTTAATAATAAAACCCGTCGATAGCAGCGTACTTTCGAGGTGGACGAAGAAACGCTCTTGATCGGCTGCCAAGGGATATTCTATCGATTCCTGTATTGTTTCTGTTTGCGCTAAATGGGCTACCCGAGTCTCATAACAGATAATTTGCACCGCTTGCGCCAGATTAAGTGAGCTGTACTCCGGGTTTGCGGGAATCGCAACATGGTAAGTACATTGCTGCAATTCTTCATTGCTTAAACCATGATTCTCACGGCCGAACACTATGGCAACAGGTCCAGAGCGACTTTCGGTGACCAACTTTTGCCCCGCTTCACGGGGGTCGAGCATAGGCCAATCTAAGGTTCGGCTGCGCGCACTGGTGGCAATCACCAAACTGCAATCGGCGATGGCTTCGGCGAGTGAATCAACTTTGACTAAGTGTTTCAAAATGTCGGAGGCACCAGCGGCTAATGCAATGGATTGTCCATCGACCTCACAACGAGGTTCGGCAAGGTACAGGGTTGATAAACCCATAGTCTTCATCGCTCTGGCGGTGGAGCCAATATTGCCGGGGTGCGATGTCCCCACTAAAACCACTCGAATATTACTTAGCATGAAACAACTTAATTTAATTCATAAAACACTGGGGGCGAATATTATCACAGGCGTGGGCGAATGCTTATATGAAAATCGGTATTTGATATAACAATCAAATCGAGTATAATGCCGCCCGCTATTTTAACGTTCTTTAACATCCAGGGGATTGCAATGCATCCGATGCTGACGATTGCTGTTCGCGCTGCCCGCGCGGCCGGCCAAACTATTATGCGCGCCTACACTGAACTTGACCGAGTTGAAGTCAGTGCCAAAGGTATCAATGATTTTGTTACCAGTGTAGACAAGGAAGCAGAAGCGGCTATTACGTACCAAATTCGTAAATCTTATCCAGATCATACGATTGTGGGTGAAGAGAAAGGTGAAAACCGCGGTGAAAACAAAGACTATGTTTGGATAGTCGATCCTCTGGATGGCACTAACAACTTTGTTAGAGGCATTCCCCACTTCTCAGTTTCTATTGCACTGCAATACAAAGGCAAGACTGAAGTTGCCGTTGTTTATGATCCTGTCCGTGAAGAACTCTTTACCGCTATCCGTGGTAAGGGTGCAAAACTCAACGATTTTAGGATCCGCGTCACTAATGTGAATGAATTAACTCCGACCATTATCGGTACGGGTTTCCCATTTAAAGCGCGCCAACACACTGAAACCTATATGGCTATTTTTGGCGAAGTCTTCGGCCAATGTGCTGACTTACGTCGCGCGGGTTCTGCCGCATTAGATTTAGCCTATGTTGCCGCTGGCCGTTTAGACGGTTTCTTCGAAATCGGTTTAAAGCCTTGGGATATCGCCGCGGGCGATCTTATCTGCCGTGAAGCGGGCGGTACTGTGACTGACTTTACTGGTAACCACAACTATCTGATTTCAGGTAATATCGTTGCTGGCTCACCTAAAGTGACCACAGAATTAGTGAAGATCATGCGTCCATTATTGAATGAAGGTTTAAAGCGTTAATTTAGCTACATTCAATTAGTCGCCAAGATAGTCGCCAAGATTAACAAGGCCAGTGACTTCTTTAAGAAGTCACTGGCCTTTTGTTTAGCGATTACATTATATGCAATCACTCTCTCTGCTAATACGCTATCCGCCCACTTATACTACCTACCCGCTAACGCTTGCGCTGGCGCAATTTGACTGGCCTTCCACGCTGGATATAAGGTTGCCATTAAGCTCATCATAAATGCCATGGCAATCACGAGCAACGCATCAGAGCCATGTAACTCAGAGGGTAAAAAGTCGACAAAGTACACATCCGCGGCCAGTAGTTTAATACTGAATAGCCGTTCAATCGCGCTGGCGATATCACTTAGGTTCAGCGCCATGCTGATACCAATAATGCCACCAAGACCACAACCGAGTAGCCCGTTTAAGGCGCCCTGCACCATAAAAATGCCCATCACGGCCAAACGGCTCAGGCCCATGGTCATTAAAATAGCAATTTCAGAGGCTTTATCCCGCACAGCCATGACTAAGGTGGAGACAATATTAAAGCAAGCCACACCAATAACTAACACGAGAACCAAATACATCACGGTGCGAACCAGTTGAATATCTTGATATAAATGCCCTTGAGTACGAGTCCAATCGCTAATATAGACCGACTGCTTTTGCGCATAACCCAGTTCACGCACTTTGGTTGGCGCCTCAAACACTTTATCGACACTAATACGCACGCCGGTTACACCGCTATGCATATTTAGGATCTGCGCCGCATAACGCATTGGAATATAGGCGGTCGTTAACTCAAGCTCTCCCCCGAGGGAATAAATGCCGGACACCACAAATCGATGGCTCTTTGCCGCGCGTAGACTTCCCGCCGCATCAGGATCTGAGTCCTGCACATAGAGTGCTACTGTATCGCCCAGTTTAAGCCCTAGCTTTTTCAATAAGCTCTTGCCAAGGACGATATGATTCGCATCCTGGCCTAAACTCTGCCAGCTTTCATCACTCATAAATTGTGACAGGGCTGAGACCTTCATTTCTTCTTCCGGCTCAATACCCACCACGGATAAGCCTTGAAACCCACCGGGCTTTTGCACTAATCCTTGCATACGAATAAAAGGCGCCGCGCCGCGAATCCCCTCAATCTGCTCGGCATCTTTGACGACGTTTTGCCAATCACTAATCGGCGCGTCCACCCCAACAATATCCGCCTGCGGCACGACGCCAAGAAATCGTTGCTCTAGCTCGCGCTCAAATCCATTCATCGCCGACAACACAACGATCAATACCGCCACGCCGAGGGCAATGCCTGCGGTCGATGCGAAGGAGATAAAGCTAATAAAACTGTTTGATTGGCGGGCACGGTAAAAGCGCCAACCAATGGATAGGGCTAACGGTCCTTTCATACTTGGGTTTCCGCCGCTAATTGCAGGTAACCGTTTTTCATCATCAATTGCCTATCCATACGGGCCGCCAGTTTGTGATCATGGGTTACCACCACAAAGGCCGTGCCGAGTTGATTGGCTAACTCGCGGATAAGTTCATACACAGCATCGCCACTGTTCGCATCGAGGTTGCCCGTAGGCTCATCGGCGAGCACCAACTTAGGCTGATTGATCAAGGCCCGCGCGATCGCCACCCGTTGACGTTCACCACCCGAAAGCTCGGCGGGAATATGGCCCATTCGATGGCCTAATCCAACCCGTTCTAACAGGACCTGTGCATTGGCGAGTGCCTGCTTGCGATCTTTGCCTTGGATAAAAGCAGGCATAGCCACGTTTTCCAGCGCGGTAAATTCTGGCAATAAATGGTGGAATTGATAGATAAAACCTAAATCCTGATTACGGATCTGTGCCTGACGCGCACTGCTGACGCGGTACACATCTTCACCCAGCAGCAATACTTTACCCGATGTCGGCTCATCTAATGTGCCCATAATATGCAGTAGCGTACTCTTACCCGAGCCCGAACTGCCGACAATCGCCAACTGTTCGCCCTTAAACACTTGTAAATCCACATTCGATAACACTTGGGTGGTCACGGCGCCGTCGTGATAACTCTTACTGACACCCTGCACTTGCAGTAACACGTCTTGCATTCACATTCTCTCTATCAATTCTGGGAATAGGGTTTGGCGAGTTAAACCACATTCAATTATTCGTATCGCAGCGCCGTGGCAGGCTGCACTCTGGCCGCGCGTAGCGCCGGATAGAGGGTTGCCAGCAATGTGACCACCAGCGTCCCCACCACAATGGCCGACAATTGCACCAACTCCAGTTTCACGGGTAACACTTGCCCTGCCCCTAAAATAGAAATACCTAAACTCGACATAATGCCATTAATATTAAGTGTCAGTAGAATGCCCACGCCTAAGCCCAGCACTAATCCTAATACGGCATTGAGCGAGCCTTGAACCACAAAGATACCCATCACCGAGGCCGTTGTCAGGCCCTGGGTCTTAAGTACCGCCACATCGGTCGTTTTATCGACCACCATCATCACTAGGGCCGAAACAATGTTAAAGGCGGCCACGGCCACAATTAAACTCAGCATCAGTGACATCATGTTTTTTTCCATTTTCACTGCGCTAAATAAGTGCCCATAGGTGTCGCGCCAATCGCTTGTCGTCGCCTTAATCCCTTGTTTAGCCAATAAATCCTGAACTTTTGGTGCTAAGGCCGGAGCACTAAAAGAATCGTCTAAATAGAGCCTAAGTTGATTGATCTCTTCGCTCGGTTGGCGCATCAGGCGTTTCGCATCCTGATAATGGATATAGGCCACGCCCGCATCGACCTGCGAGCCCATTTCAAAGATACCCGAGACCATAAACTTACGTTGGCTCGGCACAGGCCCCAGCGGCGAGTAAACCACGCCATCGCCGCTCAATAACCTGACGGTATCCCCTGGGCTCACCTTGAGTTGACGGGCAAGCTCTGCCCCTAAAATCACCTTATATTGTCCACTTATCAGCTCATCAAAGGCGCCAGAATAAGTATGCTTAGCAACCGCAGACAAGGTTTGCGCAAGCTCGGGAAAGATCCCAAAGACCTGCACCGCACGAATATTCGCGGCCGACTGCACCATAGCTTGGGTCGACACACTGGGAGTCACACCCTTCACGCTCGGTAAGGTCTTCAGTGCCGTCGCTTGGACCGTCCAATCGTTTAAAGGGGCCTCGGTATAGACAGTTAACTGGGGAACGGCGCCGAGAATGCGCTCCTTTAGCTGCCCCTCCAAACCATTCATCACCGAACTGACCACAATCAGTGCCGCCACGCCTAAAAAAATGCCTGACACGGCAAATAAGGTAATAAAAGAAGCAAAGGCATTTGCCTTTCTGGCCCGCCAATAGCGGTAACCAACGTAGAAGGGAAATCGTAGATCCATTGAATGAGGGCTGCGTCCTGTGTGATGAACTTGCTAAATCATGAAGATGGGCACGATAATAGGGGTTTAAGTCCTATAAATAAAGAGGCAAGCCTTGTTCACTGACTCTAATCCCTATTTTAGTGTGCCTCACCCCTTCACGGCGTACCTAAGTCCTTGGCCACAACATCAGCCTTTACCCAGTGAAATCGCATTAAGATCAATGCAATCCCTTGGAATACAGCTACTGAGCGAAGTTAAAGAGCTCGAGGCCAGTTGCCTGCTGCAACTGCGCCATTTAGATAATGAAGCTAAGGTCGTGGTGGATTTTTTAAAGTTGCAATCCCGCAAAGTGGACTTAGTGTTACAGCATGTGCTCGAGAAAGAAGTGCAAGAAGGGGATAAACTGCTTGGCTGCCAATTTGGTGGCAGTGGCATAAGGCTTATCAGTCCTACCCCACTTCCCATTGGCGACCATTTTAAAACCACGCTTTTTATTCACGATGAATTGATCGCCATTTTATGTTTTGTAAAGGTCTTGGCAAATCATCTGGATAGCACTCATCAAGCCGCAGATCCCTCAGCACCCGAGCAATATTTTATTGACCTCGAATTTAGCAAGATCCTCGATGCCGATGTCGAACAACTGGTTAAAGCCAGCCTTACCGTACAACAAAAGCAGCTAAAACTTCGCAAATTAGCGAGGGATGGACGCGAATAAGCACAGACTTTTCACTGGCACCTCGGCCTTTAAGTCACTACAATGTCTGCAACTTTTTGTGAATGAATCGTTTATCCCACGCCAATGACTCACATTTCAGCCTTAACGCCACCCGTCGTCAAAAAAAGCACTCAAGTGCAAACCCTGTCCTGCATTGCAGGGGTTTGCCAAGCCGTAACACTCGCCAGTGTTGTTCGCCAACATAAAGGCACTACGCTTGTCGTTAGCAGTGATACACCCAGTGCCCTGAGCCTAGAATTAGAACTCAACTATTTACTGGGCGCCGATGGCATTAAGGTCCGTTTATTCCCCGATAGGGAAACCTTGCCCTACGATAGTTTTTCGCCCCATCAGGATCTGATCTCCCAGCGTTTAGAGACCCTCTCACAGATCACTCAGGCCGAACACAGTGTGATAATAGTGCCAGTCAGCACCCTGATGATGCGACTGCCGCCAAAATCCTTTTTGAGTGCAAATGTCTTTGTGCTGAAAAAAGGCGATAAATATCAGTTACAAGATGTACGACAACACTTAACCGATACCGGCTATCACTTAGTCGAGCAAGTGTACGAGCACGGTGAGTTTGCGATTCGCGGGTCCATTTTAGATATCTTCCCGACGGGCGTGAATATGCCGCTGCGTATCGAGCTGTTCGATGATGAAGTGGAAACGATTCGCCATTTCGATCCCGAAACCCAGCGCTCGTCCACCCCCGTCGATGCGGTGCGCCTATTACCGGCCAAAGAGTTTCCCACCGACAGCGCCGCCATCGAAGGTTTTAGGCAGAGATACCGCCGCCGTTTCGAAGTCATAGTCAAAGAGCCTGAATCCGTTTACCAATTGGTGAGCCGTAATCTGATGCCCGCGGGAATTGAAAACTACCTGCCGCTGTTTTTTGATGACATTGCGACCCTGTTCGATTACCTCCCCAGTGGCACCCAGCTTGTCACCTTAGGCGACATTGAAAAGTCGGCTCGCGCCCATTTGCAGGAGGTCGAAACCCGCTACCAAGATAGACGCGTCGATCCACTGCGGCCATTACTGGCGCCTAAAGAGCTGTATTTACTGATAGAAGAGTTATTTGCGGCCTTTAAACCCCTGCCCCGATATCAGTTTATTGCCCCCAGTTTGGGAGTTAATGACGATAAGGGCTCGGTGATCGATGCCCAGTTGTTACCCGACATCAGTGCCAATCACAAATTAAAACAACCCCTATTGGCATTGCAGGATTACGCTCAGAGTGCACCGCGCATCCTATTCAGTGCCGAATCCGAAGGACGACGTGAGGCCCTGTTCGAACTCTTAGATAAAATCCAGCTTAAACCCACGTTATTTAGCCATTTTAATGAGTTTATTCAAAGCGATGCTAAATTAGGACTCATAGTTTCGCCGCTATCACGGGGCTGTTTACTTAAGCTCAATGCAAGGGATGCGGTCAGCATTATTTGCGAAACCGAGCTTTTTGGACACCGCATTTCCCAACAGCGCCGCCGGGAAAAACAGCGTCAGATCAGCAATGATGCCCTGATTAAAAACCTAGCCGAACTCAAAGTGGGCCAGCCCATAGTGCACCTCGAGCACGGAGTGGCCTTGTATCAAGGGCTCATCACCTTAGATACGGGCGGTCTGGTGGCGGAATACCTGCAATTGGAATACGCAGGGGGCGATAAACTCTATGTGCCCGTCTCGAATCTGCACCTTATTAGTCGCTACAGTATGGGAGCCGATGGCGATGCGCACTTAAATAAACTCGGCAACGAGACGTGGGCCAAGGCAAAAAATAAAGCCATTGAAAAAATTCGGGATGTGGCGGCGGAATTACTCGATGTTTATGCCCGTCGTCAGGCTCGTCCGGGTGAAAGCTGCGCGATTGACGAAGAGGAATACGCCCAATTTGCCCAAGGGTTCCCCTTCGAGGAGACTGTCGATCAAGAAAGCGCCATTCATGCGGTATTAGCGGATATGCAATCGCCTACCGCCATGGACAGATTAGTTTGCGGCGATGTGGGCTTTGGTAAAACCGAAGTGGCCATGCGCGCCGCCTTTGTGGCCGTCAACGCCGGTAAGCAAGTGGTTGTCCTAGTGCCGACCACACTGCTTGCCCAGCAACATTATGAAAACTTTAAGGACAGATTCGCCGACTGGCCAGTCGTTACCGAAGTCATGTCTCGTTTTAGAACGGCTAAAGAGCAAGACCAAGTGCTTAAGCAGCTTGAAGAAGGCAAAGTCGATATCGTTATTGGTACGCATAAGTTGCTGCAATCCCAAGTGAAATTTGAAAACTTAGGCTTACTTATCATAGATGAAGAACACAGATTCGGTGTGCGTCAAAAGGAAAAAATCAAAGCGCTGCGGGCCAATGTGGATATTTTAACCCTGACGGCAACGCCGATCCCGCGCACCTTGAACATGGCCATGTCGGGTATGCGTGATCTATCGATTATTGCCACTCCGCCCGCCAAACGCTTAGCCGTCAAAACCTTTGTCCGTGAATTCGATCTCGCCACAGTGCGCGAGGCTATACTGCGGGAAATCCTCCGTGGTGGCCAAGTGTATTATCTGCATAACAATGTCGAAACCATCGAAAAATGCGCCCAGGATATTATCGATTTACTGCCCGAGGCTCGGGTCGTCGTGGCCCACGGGCAAATGCGAGAGCGGGATCTTGAGCGGGTGATGTCGGATTTTTACCATCAAAGATTCAACGTCTTAGTCTGTACCACTATTATCGAAACCGGTATCGATGTGCCCAGTGCTAATACTATTATTATCGAGCGTGCCGATACCTTCGGTCTGGCGCAGTTACATCAATTACGGGGCCGCGTCGGACGCTCGCACCATCAGGCCTATGCCTATTTAATGACTCCGCATCCCAAACGTATGACCAGTGATGCGCGTAAACGCTTAGAAGCCATAGATGCACTCGAAGATCTCGGTGCCGGTTTTATGCTGGCCACCCAAGATTTAGAGATCCGCGGCGCAGGTGAACTCTTAGGCGATGAGCAGAGCGGCCATATCTCTAAGATTGGCTTTAGCCTGTATATGGAAATGCTCGAATCGGCGGTAAAGGCACTTAAAGAAGGCAAAGAACCGTCGCTCGCACAAATGCTGAATCAACAATGTGAAATAGAGCTGAGGATCCCAGCACTACTCCCCGAGGCCTACGTGGGTGATGTGAATGTTCGTCTATCCTTGTATAAACGGATTGCGGGCTGCGAAACAGAGGCGGCGCTCGACGAGTTAAAGGTCGAATTGATCGACCGTTTTGGTTTACTACCCGAGGCCACTAAAAATCTGATGGAAATGACCCTCTATAAACATCAAGCGACTCGCCTAGGCGCAACCAAAATTGAAGTGCATGCCACGGGTGGCAGTATCGAATTTAGCAATGACCATGTGATCGACCCAGGCTTTATTATTGGGTTACTCCAAAGCCAGCCACAAATCTATCGAATGGAAGGGCCGAATAAGTTAAAGTTCAGCCTTCCCGCTGAAACGGCGAAGGATAGGCTCGCTTTAGTCAAACTCTTGCTCGAACAACTATCTCAACATCAATCGCAACATCGTCTTGGAGATAAATAGTGTTACGTCAACTCGCGGTCTCTATCGCTACATTCATGGCACTCTCACACAGTCAGCTTGCCCGTGCCGAAGCTTGGTTCGAGGTGGAAGTCTATGTGTTTGAACGCCAAAGCCAAACAACCGAGCAATGGCCAAATGCCCCCATTGCCACCAACACCCATAGCGCCATCGACTTTATTTCTCCCCTCGTTGCCCAAGTTGTCACCCCTATGGGTTCAGCGGCAACACCCTGCACGCTCGTGTTTGATGCCGATGCCAATAGCCACTGTGCAGAGCAACTCAATGCCGACGGCACGACTGTAGATAACTTCAGCAGCGATGGCACCTCAGCCCCGGCTGCGATAGGCACAGCTCCTGCGGCGATAAACACTGTCGCCACCGAATACCGCTATCCATCGACTATCCCATCGGAAATCGGTAACAACAATACGGCGAATGCGTCCTCCGGTGCCGATGCCCTATTACTCTCCAGCAGTCAAGGGCAATTTGCTAGTATCATCAGTAGTTTATCGAGGGAGCGTGGTAATCGCAGCCTATTACATATGACATGGCAACAACCGATGCGCAGTAAGAGTGGCGCAGTGCCTATCCATTTATTTGCGGGTAAAGACTTCTCTGGCACCTACCATTTCGATGGTCGTAAAATTGCGCAACAAGCATTAAACGAACCCATGCTAAATGCCGACGGAACCCCAATGCCCATGCCGACGGTATCACCCGTTTGGGAGCTAGATGGCACGCTCAATATCTATTTAAATCATTATTTATATATCGAAACGGCCTTAAATCTGCGTAAGGAAGGCAGAAAATTAATGGCCGTTGAAAATACCGATCTGGCGACAGTCACAACTCCACAACCTAAGGTGATGACACCTTATTTAATGGCGATCCCACTCGAACAAAATCGCCGGGTAAAGAGTGAGGAGATCCATTACTTAGATCATCCCGAAATGGGCATGGTGATCCAAATTCGTAAAATGGCACAGCCGAGCAACCCGGTTGGGCAGGATGCTGGAGTGGCACAAACCGTCCAGTATTAATAGTGTAAATGTGGGATAGCCAATGGCAGTAAAAGTTGTTAACTGGCTATCCCCGTTCACACTTTCCACTGTGTATTTCGCAATAAAACGGGCTAATACAACAAGTTAATAAATGGGCTAAGATTGCACAATGGAAAAGTCGAGGTAGATATCATCGGCTTTATCTTCACCCACAGTCACTGTGAGTCCCTCGGTGCAGGGCACACCCACTTCGCACCAAGCAATCAAGTTATTCACCGCAATATCACTGCCTTGGGCTAAAACCTCAACACTGCCATCCCGGCAATTCGTCACATAACCTGTCACACCTAAGGCCCTCGCCTTTGTCAGTGTCGCATGCCGACATCCCACTCCTTGTACTTTACCAGTCAAACGAATTAATACTCGCTTCATTTCACGCCCCTTTTCCACGTATCTCATTATTGGATTAAGCATAGCCGCAATTATCCAAAGGCTAAGTGTTAACCTCTGGATCTGTAGAGCAAAAAACAAACAAAGATTATTTTTAGGCAAAAAAACAGCTAACAAGACTGCTGTTAGCTGTGTCGGGCGACATACGCAAAGGGATATCCAATTACTGGACAAAGATAGCATCAACTCTGTAGCATTTTGTTACAAAATGACAAGGGTCGCTACTCTACACAATAAATAATTATTTTCAAGAGTTTGAAAAATAAACCTATCCAGACTTAATCAATATAATGCTTTTAGCTGAGGATCGGTTTGCAACCATCTAGGCACTGTTCACCATGCAAAACACTGTATATTCGTGCAAATTGGACTTGGTACTACAAGAACTGAGGGCTAAAAGCTGTCGGAAAATACACCGATGGTGAACTGGATGGCAACTGGTAATGGTGGCGTGAGGACGGCCCCCCCTGCAGGTCGGCTCCTTCAACTGCAGTCAACAGGTCGGCCCTTGGAAGCGCGACTAGGAGCATGGTCAGTTGTGGGACGAAGGTACATACGAAGGCGGCATAACAAATAAGAATAGGCATCGAAATGAATGAGGGATCACGGCTACTGTCGATTTCGGGGAGCCTCATTCGTCTACATAGACGAAGCCGCGCGTTAATCGGTCAGGCTGTCCCATCATCGGATAAGGTCCCTATTATGAATAGACGCATCATCACGCAGCTTCTACAGATAACTGTAGCAACCGTTTTTTTATGTTGAGTTTAGTCACTCCAAGGAGTCAGCAATGAATCAAACCAATCCTACTGCCCAGACTGGTTACGCCCTCGTCAACGGCCTCCAAATTTACTTCGAGATCCACGGTGTCGCGAACTCTCCGCAACCGCCTTTGGTACTGTTGCACGGCGGTGGTGACACAATTGGCACTTCCTTTGGCCATCTCCTGCCAGTGCTCGCACGCAATCGACAGATTATCGCCTTCGAGCAGCAAGGTTATGGCCACACCGCCGACATTGCCGACCGTTCATTTAGTTTTGAGCAGTCAGCCGACGACACCGCTGCGCTGTTACACTACTTGCACATTGAGAAAGCCGATTGCTTTGGCTTCAGCAATGGCGGCACCATCGCTTTGCAGGTGGCAATCAGACATCCGAACATCGTGCGCAAACTCGTATTGGCATCGGCCCTTCTCAGGCGCGATGGCGCGTATCCATGGCTCTGGGAGGCAATCGACAATGCCAAGCTGGAGAACATGCCACAGGAACTGCAGGAGGCATATCTCAAGGTTGCGCCGCACCCCGAGAACCTGCAGATGTTTCATGACAAAGCTGCCCAGCGCGTACGTGAATTCAACGACATCCCGAGTGATGCTATCCGCGGTGTCAATGCACCAACACTCGTTATTGTCGGTGATGCCGACGTCATACGTCCCGAACATGCTGTGGAGACGTTCCGGCTCATCCAACACGCACAGCTTGCCGTGCTCCCCTGCACGGATCACATGAAGTTGACTACTCGCACTGAGTGGTTAGTGCCGATGATCGAGGGGTTTCTTGATGAATAAACGCAAAGTGACAGCGGCCCGCTCAGCTTTCGTTCATAAGTTCAGGTGGGGCGATGCCTAATCGGGTAGCCGCAGGTATCTATCCTCCAGTCCCAACAAGCGCTTGAAAGGTGAACCATGGTGATTAGCGAAACGACCGTCCGCCCCATGGACGGGGCGGTCGAGCATCCAAGGATGGACTGGCTGCGAGTCGGTGAGTGGATGCCATGGCAAGCCTATATGAGTGGATATCAGCTAGCACTAAGATCCTAAAAGCTGAAATTAAAAGCTATCAAATACCATTTATCTACACTTTTCTATCCAAAATCAACACAGTCAATCGCCGATAAGATAAACCCACTCCCCTCTTTAATATAAAAAGAGGAGTGATACTTTTGCCCAATCGATATAAATCAAGCCAACTTAAAGGCTTTTATTTTGGGGAGATGTGCGGCGAGTTGGGGGAATTTATGGGGCTGAACTTCATCCCATTCAATCGAATAATAGGGCTTTAACTCGCTAGCGAGCTGCTGATTATCGAACATCTCATCATTGACAGAAAATATACACATGGCCTTGTGGGTATTCTTTTCGCGGAATTGAGACACACACTTATTGGCAATATCGGCATATTCTTCAGGGCGATCAATCTTGCCCTGCATATTATCTTCGGGGTGCAAATTGGGGTTAATTAACACTGATTTTAGGCCATTTAAAAATCCAATTCGTTCGGCCCAATATCCGCCGAGCCCAACGCCAACCATCAAAGGCGCTGGGTCGTCGGTATATTGCCTCTGCTTCGCCACTTCCTTAAGCAGATGCTGCATATCGTGTCTAGGGTGTAGCGTGCTGTAACTTAATAAACGCACATCGGGGTCAATAAACTGCAACTGCCGCATTTTCTCATGATTACCAGGGCTAGTAGCATCAAATCCGTGAAGGTAGAAAATCATATCAAGGCCTTTTACAGTGTGAGATAACACGAGTTGTTAACGAGTGACACCTATTACCCTAGCAAAAGTTTGTGTCAGAACCTTGCGTTGCATCAAACTTTTGCCTGTTGGGCCAAACAAATCTGTTCAGCTAACTGTTTCGCATTTTCCCAACGAGCCGTATTATCGAGCGCTACGGCCGTTTGTGCGGCATTGGGTTTAAGTAAACTCGCAGGATACTGCGGCGCGCTCGCTGGCCATGTAAAACCATCCAGCAGCGACATTACGCCCGCATTGTCATTGCACACTAAAATCATATCGCAACCGGCAGCTAACGCCGCGCTGGCCCTTGCACGATAATCGCCCGCAAATCCAGCGCCTTGCATGCCAAGATCGTCAGAGAAAATCACTCCGTTAAAGCCAAGTTCTTTGCGCAGCACTTGTTTTAGCCAGTATTCGGAGAAGCCCGCAGAATTGGGGTCAACTTTAGGATAAACCACGTGCGCGGGCATCACGCCTAATAACTTTTCTTTTGCGATCAATTCTTTAAACGGTTGGATATCCTTTGCAAAAATCGCCTCGGCATCGCGCTCATCAATCGGTTTCTCGTAGTGCGAATCCGCCACTACACTGCCATGACCGGGGAAATGTTTACCCACGGCGCCCATGCCAGCGGCGGCCATGCCCGCAATAAAGCTTTCGGCCAGTGTAATCACCTCGGCGGGCTCTGGGCTAAAGCTGCGTTTACCTATGACTTGGCTCACACCGTTTAAGTCCAACACGGGCGCGAAACTTAAGTCGATATCGCAGGCCAGTAGTTCAATTGCCATCAAGAAACCGAGTTCACAGGCCCAACGCTTTGCCAGTGCCATATCACCTTTAGCGGCGGGTAAAATATCCCCCATCGCCGGAATTAACGTGAAACCATCCCGAAAACGCTGCACCCGGCCACCTTCATGGTCAACGGCGATCAGAATGTCGGGGCGAATTTGGCGGATCTGTTGCACTAAGGAGATTAGCTGCCCACGGCTCGAAAAATTGCGGGAAAATAGAATTAAGCCACCCACCTGCGGATGGCGAAGCATTTCAGCTTCTGCTTCACTGACATCCACCGAGAGCAAATCCAACATTAAATAACTCATACTTCTCCCTAAAAATATTCATTCATACTCAAAAAATAACCACAATAGCTAAAGTCAATATGTGTCACACAAAATACCAAAAAAGCGAACTATTCACTATTACAGCCCTTTTAAAATCGACAATCTTACCCGCTGACAGGGCAAACTGATATGGCGAGTTAAGCTCAACTTATCCGAAGTCTTTTATATCAAAAAAACTAATGTGAATTGTCACACTGTTCTATGTGATACTGATAGCAAGAGTATCACACTAGCAGATCCCGCCGGAATGCTGCCTGCAGTTTGCCAGAGTTTGCGTCAACAAGGCTAGCCTGCTTTATACCGAACTGCGAGCAATCCCGTGGGCTCAGACTAGAATAAAAAGTAAGACACAACAGGACTTCAACCATGATTAGCGTATTTGATATGTTCAAGATCGGCATAGGCCCTTCGAGTTCACATACCGTCGGCCCGATGAAAGCGGGCAAAATTTTTATGCAACACCTCTCCGATGCCGATCTTCTTTCCCAAGTGGATGAACTAAGAGCCGAACTCTTTGGCTCCCTCGGACAAACGGGTAAAGGCCACGGCACGGGTAAAGCAGTGATTTTAGGCTTAATGGGTGAAGATCCTGAAACCGTAGAGACCGACAGCATAGATGGCATCCTTGAGCATGTCTCTAAGAGTGAAACCCTGACACTGAGCACAGGGAAAATCGTCAAGTTTACCCGTGAAGACGGCATCACCTACCACAGACGTAAGACCCTGCCAGCCCACGCCAATGCGATGACCTTATATGCCTATTGCAAGGATAAATGCATTTTTGAGCGCACTTACTATTCTGTCGGCGGCGGCTTTATCTTAGATGAAGATGAAATTAGCCAGCGTAATGCTTCACCAGCGTCACAGATTGAAGCCGCACCCTTTGATTTTGTGAGTGCCGCTCACTTACTCGAATTATGTAGCGAACAGGGTCTGAGCATTTCTTCTTTGATGATGGCGAACGAATTGAGTTTAGCCACTGAAGAGGAAGTCAAAGCCAAGCTGTGGAATATTTGGCAGACGATGAAAACCTGTATCGAGCGCGGTTATCAAAAAGAAGGCATTTTACCCGGCGGCTTAAAACTGCGTCGCCGCGCCCCAGCACTGTACCGCCGCCTGAAAGCCGAAGGCCGTAACAACGTCGACCCATTAACGGCAATGGATTGGGTCGATTTATTCGCCCTGTCGGTCAACGAGCAAAATGCCGCCGGCGATCGCGTCGTCACGGCGCCAACTAACGGTGCAGCCGGGATTATTCCTGCGGTTTTATGCTATTACGATACCTTCGTACAAGAAGTGGATATCGATGTCTGCGCCCGTTATCTATTAACTGCCGCCGCGATTGGTATTTTGTACAAGAAAAATGCCTCGATTTCTGGCGCCGAAGTGGGCTGCCAGGGTGAAGTCGGCGTGGCCTGTTCTATGGCCGCTGGCGCACTGACTGAAATCATGGGCGGTACGGTTGAGCACGTTGAAAACGCAGCCGAAATCGGTATGGAGCATAACTTAGGCTTAACCTGCGATCCTGTCGGCGGCCTAGTGCAAGTGCCTTGTATCGAACGTAATGCCATGGGCGCGATCAAGGCGATCAACGCCTCGCGTATGGCCCTACGTGGTGATGGTAACCATAAGGTTTCACTGGATAAAGTGATCAAAACCATGATGGATACCGGCAAAGATATGCGCAGCAAATACAAAGAAACCGCCAAAGGCGGTCTAGCGGTCAATATTGTTGAGTGCTGAGTGTTAGTTCACTCTCGTTAACCGCTTAAGCTGCACCATAAAAAATGCCGCAACTCAGTGAGTTGCGGCATTTTTATTTAGCTATTTTACGGCTAAATCAACGATTCAGGGCTTAAAATACAAGCTATGGAACTTAAGGTGCTCTTCAATAAAGCTCGCGATAAAGTAGTAGCTGTGATCATACCCCGGCTGCATACGCACATCTAAGGGATAACCCTTAGCATGGGCAATATCCACCAGGGATTGTGGCATCAGTTGGGTGTCTAAAAAGCTGTCGGCTTCACCTTGGTCAATCAGTACTGGTACTTCACTAATCGCAAGCTTAAGCAACTCACAGGCATCGTACTGGCGCCAATGTTCGCGATTCTCACCTAAATACTCACTAAAGGCTTTAATACCCCAAGGCGCATTACTCGGATTCGAAATCGGACTAAAGGCCGAAATTGAGCTGTATCTGTGCGGATTACTAAGGCCAATCACCAAAGCACCATGGCCGCCCATCGAATGGCCGGAGATGGCGCGCTGGGTGGTAACCGGAAAATGCGCTTCAATCAAGGCCGGCAGCTCGTGGACGATGTAATCGTACATTTTGTAATGGCGATTCCACGGGGCTTTGGTCGCATTGAGGTAAAACCCCGCGCCTAGGCCCAAATCGTAGGCTTTGTCCGCCGCATCGGGCACATCGTCACCGCGAGGGCTGGTATCGGGGGCAACAATCGCCATCCCAAGTTCAGCCGCCATGCGCTGGGCGCCCGCCTTCTGCATAAAGTTTTCATCGGTGCAGGTTAGGCCTGAGAGCCAATACAGCACAGGCACAGGTTTATTTACCGCTTCTGGCGGTAGATAAATGGCAAAGCGCATCTCGCAGTTTAACGACTGAGATTGATGGCGATACTGCTTATGCCAACCGCCGACACTCTTGTTACAACTGATATTTTCTATGGTCATACAAGTCCTTTTAAGCTCAATCTGTTAGCGCTTGGTCTTAGCGTTTGTCTTAGCGTTAGTCAGCTACTCAGTTGGCAACACGGCAGACAGATTTGCACCTGTCTGCCGGTTTGTCACATCAAGCTTAAGCATCTGCTTAGCGTTAGTGTGCGAAATCGCTTATTTATCAAAATGGATCACGCTGCGAATGCTCTTACCTTGGTGCATTAACTCGAACGCTTCATTGATTTGCTCAAGTCCCATGGTATGAGTGATAAAATCATCGAGCTTAAACTCACCGGCTAAGTAACGCTCAACAATGTGGGGCAGTTCAGAGCGCCCTTTCACACCGCCAAAGGCGGAGCCGCGCCACACTCGGCCAGTAACAAGCTGGAATGGACGGGTTGAAATCTCTTGGCCAGCACCGGCAACACCGATGATCACCGACTCGCCCCAGCCCTTATGGCAACACTCTAAGGCGCTGCGCATCACGTTGACGTTGCCGATACACTCAAATGAATAATCTACGCCGCCGTCGGTCATCTCAACGATCACTTCTTGGATAGGCTTATCGAATGATTTAGGGTTGATGCAATCGGTCGCGCCGAGTTTTTTGGCTAACTCAAACTTAGATTCGTTGATATCAATCGCGATAATGCGGCTGGCTTTTGCCATAGTCGCACCAATGATCGCCGATAAACCGATACCGCCGAGACCGAAAATCGCCACGGTCGCGCCCTCTTCCACTTTGGCCGTGTTCATCACAGCGCCCATGCCTGTGGTTACGCCGCAACCTAACAGGCAAATTTCTTCAAGCGGCGCGCTCTTATTGACTTTAGCCAATGAGATTTCCGGCAACACAGTATATTCAGAGAAAGTCGAGCAACCCATGTAATGGAAAATTGGCTTACCATCGAGATAAAAACGCGTGGTGCCATCGGGCATTAAGCCTTTACCTTGGGTCGCTCGAATTTTTTGGCACAGGTTAGTCTTGCCCGATAGGCAAAACTTACACTCGCCGCACTCAGGGGTATAAAGTGGGATCACATGATCGCCCACTTGTACACTGGTCACGCCCTCGCCCACTTGCTCAACGATACCGCCGCCTTCGTGGCCTAAAATCGCCGGGAATACCCCTTCTGGATCGTCACCGCTCAGGGTAAAGGCATCCGTATGACACACGCCGGTGGCCACAATGCGTACTAAGACTTCGCCCGCTTTAGGTAACATCACATCCACTTCTTCAATCTTCAGTGGTTGTCCGGGCCCCCAAGCAACAGCGGCCTTTGATTTAATAAACTGCGGTTTTTCGTTCGACATTGTTACCGTCCCTTGATAGGTAATAGGAGAAAATGATTGTTGTAATCGATGCCACTTAAGCTCGAGGATATTGACTCAAGCATACGGACTCAACATAAGAGCCTACGCATACGCAGATGCCATTGCACTTATGCTGCTGCACTGATGCTAATGAACTGATGTTACTGGATAGTGAGATTGTATTTGTTTCTCAACGAGAGACAATCTAGTATTCAGGCAATTCATTTTTACTGAGCAACAACAATGTACCTCTGGGATGGCATTTCTGAGTTTATCGCAGTGGCCGAGACGGAAAGCTTTACCTTGGCCTCGCAGCGTCTCAATATTTCTATCGCCCACGTGAGTCGCCAAATCACGGCATTGGAAAATCGCCTCGGCACAAAACTCTTTTACCGCACCACCCGCAAAGTATCGCTCACCGAAGAAGGTACGATTTATTATCGCCATTGCCGCCAATTACAAACGGGGTTAGAAGAAGCCGAGCGCGCCATCTCAAACCTAAAGGACTCACCCCAAGGCTTAGTCAAACTCACGGCACCCGTCGCCTATGGCGAGAAGTTTATCATGCCGTTACTCAATGATTTTATGGTGCAATATCCCAGTGTTGAATTTAGCGTTGACCTCACTAATCGCACCTTGGACTTGATTGAAGGCGGTTACGATCTCGCCATTCGCCTCGGCAAACTCGCCGACTCGAGCCTGATGGCCAAACCGCTCAGCAGTCGCACTCACTATGTCGCCGCCTCACCCAGTTATGTGGAAAAGTACGGTCAGCCCCATACCTTATCCGAACTCAATCAACATAATTGCCTAATCGGTAATCATAATTACTGGCGCTTTGTGGAGAATGGCCGCGAGCGCAATATCAAAGTGCGCGGCAATCTCAACTGTAACAGCGGCTACGCACTCAGGGATGCGGCGCTAAAGGGAATTGGTATAGTACAACTACCTGATTATTATATTGAAGAAGACATTCGAGCCGGAGATTTACTCTCCTTACTCGACAGTCACCGCGAAGCCAAAGAAGGCATTTGGGCACTCTATCCACAAAACCGCCATTTATCGGCCAAGGTCCGCGTATTAGTCGATTATCTTGCCGAAAAACTCATCGAATAAAATTAAGTGATGTTTAAGCAGATTGATTGGTAGCAGGCAAAACGGCGCAGACTAGCGCCAATTTTCCCGCAAAGTGTAATACAACATGCCTAAGGCCAGCGCTTGATTGCCGAACCATTCATTTAACGGAATGCGGATATGGCGCATGGCGGCAAACAGGTCAAACTCACGCAATTGCCCGTCCATCGCATTGGCCATGATCTCGGCCATAATGTGCGATGTCGCCACTCCGTGCCCAGAATATCCTTGGCAATAGAACACATTAGGTGACACTTTGCCGAGCTGCGGGATACGGTTAATCACAATTCCTGCCATTCCCGCCCAGGCAAATTCGATATCAACGCCCTTTAATTGTGGAAAGGTGCGCTCAATTGCGGGCCGTAATTCCGCCGCCACATTTTTAGGATCGCGGCCGCTGTAATTAGTGCCGCCGCCGAACATCAGCCGTTTATCCGCGGTCAGGCGATAGTAATCCAGCACAAAGCGGCAATCGTACACGGCCAAATCCTGCGGATTGATTTGTAAAGCGATATCATCGGGCAGAATCGCAGTGGCGCAATTACCTAAGGACGCCGGAAATAATATACCGCGCAGTTTTGGACGGGCGAGTTTATGGTAAGCATTACCGGCGATCAGCACACTATTGGCACGCACTTTTCCCTTAGCAGTGACAACAGTCGCCACATCGCGTTCTTCAATATCGAGTACGGGTGAGTGTTCAAAGATTAACGCCCCAAGACCTGCTGCAGCGCGGGCTTCACCCAGGCATAAATTAACTGAGTGCAAATGCATATTGCGCCGATTGACTAAGCCACCGTGATACAAGGGCGAGCCTAGATAGGCGGGCATTTCATCGGCGGATACCAGCGTCATAAATTCATCCATGCCGCGACGCTGCGCCTCATCATGCATCGCCCTAAGCTCCTGCATATGCTGCATCTGGTAGGCGGTTTGGATATGACCAAACTTTAAATCACAGTCTATGCCGTACTTGGCCACCCGATTTTTAATAATATCGTGGCCGCGCCAACGCATATTCCACACATAATCTTCAGCTTCATTGCCAATTTGGCGGCGCAGCTGTTTTGTCATCGCAACATCGCCGGACAAACTGCCCGTCACCTGCCCACCATTGCGTCCGGTCGCGCCCCACGCAATTTTATTGGCCTCAATAAGCGCCACTTTGTAGCCCTTCTCGGATAATTCCAACGCCGTTGCCACGCCGGTAAAACCGCCACCGACAATCGCCACATCGACTCGAATGTCGCCTTCAAGCGCAGGATAAACCGACTCTTGGTTAATGGTGGCATTGTAGTAGGAGGCACAGTGTTCTGTGGGCATAACATTCCTTTGGTAATAGTAGCTTAAGTCTCGATAGTGGCAGTCGGTCAGTGACCAGTATCCGAAGATGAACCGCTCTAATTTGTTTTATATTTTTTACACTTGTTCAATATTGCGAGTATAACTAAGTTCAAAATGGCGTCAAGGAGGGATATGGAGGCTTACGCTTTCCCCAAGCTTAGGTTAGGCTATTAGCTTAGGTTATAGGGCGACACTGACCCTTCCAGACTCCCACTCTTAGCCAGACCAGTTGGAGTCAATAGAGATCGCTAACTTATGCGGCAATACACGCGGCAATACAAGATAGTTAGATTTTAATAAAATAAACCAATAGGTTACAAAGTATATTATGTTAGCATTGCCCTTTTCCCAAGCCTGTGAAAACAACAAAGCGCCAATTCTAGCCCTGTTGTCACAGGCCTTTTCCCAAAGCCAACATGTGCTCGAAATCGGCAGTGGCACGGCGCAACATGCCGTCTATTTTGCGGCGAATCTGCCCCATCTGATTTGGCAAACCAGCGATCAGCCTGAGTATCTTGCGGCAATCAAAGCCAGATGCGAGCAAGAAGCCCTGTTACCAAATCCAGCATCGAATATACGCTTACCGCTCTGCCTTGATGTCACCCAGCCATGGCCTACCCATAGTCTCTCGCCCGATATTGATGCGGTATTTACCGCTAATACCTTGCATATTATGAGTAAAGAGATGGTGGAAGCCTTTTTTAGCGGCCTAGGCGCCAATCTACCGCAGCTAAACACCCTGTGCATTTATGGCCCCTTTAACTATCAAGGCCAATTTACCAGTGACAGTAATCGCCAATTTGATGCATTTTTGAGGCAGCGTGACCCCGCAAGTGGGATCCGGGATATTGAATGGATCTGTAAGCTAGCAAATGCACAAGGTTTGTCACTCGAACAGGATTTTGCCATGCCGGCCAATAATCGATTGTTGCATTTTAGCCGCTAAGCCAAAGCGCCCTAAGAAAATGCTGTGTTAAAATTCACCATTCAATCACTGTCCTATGCCACAGCCCTTGCGCTGATGGGGATAAGAAAACTAAGATGGCAACGGCTATGTTATAGGATGCAGGATAAGCGTTCGCTACCCGCTCCGATTTTGCTCACTTGAGGAATCCCAATGTCTAAGATCAATCTACTTTTGCTGTGCGGCGGTGGAAGTGCGGAACACGATATTTCCCTAATGTCGGCGAATTATTTTGAAACCTCATTGGCAAAATCCGATCAGTTTTCCGTCCTACGCGTTGAGCTGGATAAATTTGGCCAGTACCGCACCGCAGCGGGTGATGATTGTGAACTCACGAATAACCGTGAGATCCGCTTTCGAGATGAAACCAAGGCCCCATGGCCAGTGGATTATGTTATTCCTTGCATCCACGGTTATCCCGGGGAAACCGGCGATATTCAATCCTATTTTAATTTGATCCAATTGCCCTATTTTGGCTGTGAATCCGAAGCCAGCAGCAATTGTTTCAACAAAATTACCGCCAAAATGTGGTTCTCTGCCTTAGGTATTCCTAATACGTCCTATATTTTCCTCCATCAATACGATGAAGATGCCATTGCCCAAACCCAAACGGCATTAGCCCAGTGGGGTTCCATCTTCATTAAGGCCGCCTCCCAGGGTTCATCCGTTGGTTGTTACAAAGTCGACACTAGCCACAATGTCGCCGCTGTCCTCAAGGATGCCTTTGGTTACGCCCCCTATGTTGTGGTTGAAAAAACCATTAAGGCGAGGGAGTTAGAAGTCGCGGTATACGAATACAAGGGTGAAATTGTGGCAACGCTACCGGGTGAAATCATCTGCGACAGCAATACGTTTTACACCTTCGATGAAAAATACGCCAAGAACAGTAAGGCCCGTACCGATGTGGTCGCCCAAAATGTGCCTGTCGAGATCAGCGATCAAATTCGTGCCTATGCCATTAAAGCCTTTACTGGTATGAAGCTGCGCCACCTGTCGCGTATCGACTTTTTCTTAACCGCTGATAATGAAATTTTACTAAATGAAATCAATACCTTCCCAGGTTTAACTCCGATTTCAATGTTCCCTAAAATGCTGCAAAATCACGGGCACGATTTCACTGATTATTTAACTGTAGTGATCAACAGCCAGCTTACCGCTAAAGCCTAATGCGCTAAGTTGCTGGTTTTATTTAAAGCATAAAGAGCGCCCTGCGGCGCTCTTTATTATTGGTGCGACAAACTTAGGGGAAGGAATCACACTTTCTAGGCTTGCTTAGCCAGCAATTCAAAAAAAGCCGCCTTAGTCATAGGTTTATAAAAGAGGTAACCTTGGATCTCTTGAATATGATTGGCGACCACAAACCTAAGCTGCGATTCATTCTCCACCCCCTCCGCCGTCACACTGAGATTTAGCGCATGGCTCAAGCGCACTATTGCCTCAACTAACGCCTCATGGCGCTCACCTTCCTCTAGTCTGTCGATAAAGCTCTTATCAATCTTAATCTGATCAATCGGAAAGTTGGCTAAATAGGATAGAGAGGAGTAGCCAGTCCCAAAATCATCTAAGGCAATTTTTACGCCTCTACCGCGTAACTCATTCAGTACCTTGATTAAATGCACATGCTGCTTCATCAACAGCGATTCAGTGATCTCCAGCGTAATTAACTCGTAGGGAAAATCCACTCGGCCTAAATCGTCAATAATATCGGCGAAGGAATCACAAAACTCATCCTGTAACTCATGGGACCAAAACTCAAAGGTAGAGACGTTGAGCGCTAAACTGATGGACCAACCATGGGCCTGCATCTCTAAAATGGTTTCCATCACGCTCCGGCGGACATTACGGCCAATATCCACGATTAAACCGCTATTCTCGGCGATGGGGATAAATTCATCGGGGGGGATAAATTGCCCCTCATGTTGCCAACGCAATAACACTTCGGCACGCACAATTAAGCCAGTACTGGCATTAACAATAGGTTGGAAATAAAGCTCGAATGCATTTTGATCTAGGGCTTGCTTAAGTAAAGTGTGTAAATTGGCAATTCGCTCCGCAGTTTGCTGCATTTGTTCGGTAAAAAAATGATAACGATTGCGCCCGTTTGCCTTCGAAATATACATGGCCTGATCGGCGCAATTTAACAATTGCTCTAAATCGAGCGCATCCTCCGGGAAACGTGCGATCCCGATACTGACAGAACTATAAACGCCTTTATCCTTAGATAATTCATATCGGCGATAAACCTGCTTATTAATAGTCTCTGCGAGCTGTGAAAGCTCTTTTTGGGTTACAACACCGGGCAATAACAACGCAAACTCATCCCCCCCAAGGCGAGAAAACACTATGCTGTCATTCAAGCAAATCTTAATTTGCTCGACAACTTGGACCAATAGCATGTCGCCTTTATCGTGCCCATAGGTATCGTTAACTTGTTTAAAATTGTCTAAGTCCATCAGCATAAAGCTAAAACCAGGGGTTAAACAGTCCGCGGTAATCAACTCTTGGATTTGCCGGAATAAAGCATTCCGATTGGCAAGCCCCGTGAGGGAGTCATTATTGGCTTGGTATTTAATCAACTGCGCCGCTTTCTTACGCTCGCTAATATCCGAAAATAGCCAAGCAAAGCCATTCTGAGTGCTGTGGGGTTCACGAAATACGGTAACGGTAAGATCGAGGTGAAAGGTTTCCCCATTGCCCCGCAGACCAATTAACTCGCCCTGCCACATTTTTCCCTCGGCAAGATGCTGAAAAAGTATGTCGACTTCATGGGGCTCCGAAGGTGAGAGAAATAAAGCGGGATGAAACTCAGGGGAAACAGCTAGTTGAGGTTGGACAATTTGGCTAAATGCCCGGTTGGCATATAACACATTATTGGACGTGTTGGTGATCACTAAGGCTAAAGGGAGGCGATCAAATATTTTCACGGCTAATCGCTGAAACTCCATAGAACGGCTACGTTCTATGGCAAGGCTGGCTAATCTTGCGGCCTCGGCAATTAAGATTAGATCCTGCGATGTCGGGGATTTTATTTCATCGTAGTACATGGCAAAGGTCCCCAGTACTTTGCCATGACTATCTTTGATAGGTTCAGACCAACAGGACTTAAGGCCCGCACTCAGTGGGATAGTTTTATACTTTTCCCAGAAGGGGTGCTTAGCGATATCTTCAACAATCACCCTTTCACCCGTATAGGCGGCGGTACCACAGGACCCTACCTCAGGGCCAATCTCAACCCCATGAATGACTTGATTATAATTATCGGGTAAATGGGGAGCTGCGCCAAAGAGCAAGCGTTTGCCATCATCGCTCAGTAACAGAACGGATGCGCGTGTACCGATGCGTTGTGCTTCAATTTTAAGCACAAGCGCGTGGAGGATTTCACCGAGGGGAGCGCCGTTAAGCAACATAGAGAGAATGCCGCTATAACATTCGAGACTCACATCATGTTCGAGTGTGAGTGAGTTCCCGCCGAGCCTCCCTGAGACATTAGTGCCTTCGTCCATACATCCCTTATTTGTTTAGCGAGCAGATAAACTGTTACTAAGGTCAGTAACCTTGGTAAGCTAAGGGTGAATTTTAGGCACTAAGGCGCCCCAAAGCAACCTTTTAACGCAGGGAGTACACGGCTTTAGGACGAAGGTGATTACTCTTGAATACGTTCCAATTTTGCTAGATAAAAACCATCAAAGCCCGTATCTGCGGGGCTAATCGTTTCATCTTCAATTAATCGAAAGTTCGGATTATCAGCCAAAAAGGCATCTATTTGGCCACGATTTTCACAGGGGAAGATTGAACAGGTGGCATAAACCACCATCCCACCCACTTTAACCATTCGGCTGTAGCTATTGAGAATGTGTTTTTGCAGGTCCATCAACACGGGTAAACGTTCGGCAGTATCGCGCCATTTTGCATCGGGATTACGTTTCAACACGCCTAATCCAGAGCATGGTACATCGAGCAGAACCCGATCTGCGGTCAATTTTAACCTTTTAATGGTCTTGCTACTGGCAATAAGGCGCGTCTCCACATTGTGGGCGCCATTGCGACGGGCACGTTCTTTGAGTTTATCGAGCTTCCATTGCTCCACATCCATGGCCAGCAAACGCCCTTTGCCCTGCATTTGCGCGGCAATATGTAAGGTTTTACCGCCGGCGCCGGCACAGGCATCGATAACACGCATACCCGGTTTGGCGTCCAGCGCCGCCGCAACCCGTTGTGAGCCCGCATCTTGCTGCTCAAACAAACCCTCTTTAAAACTATTAGTACGGAACAATGCCGAGTCAGAGGTCACCTCGAGTGCAGAATCCACTTGAGGTACCACCAGCGTACTCACATATTCTGCCGCAAGTTTTTGGGCTAATGCTTCACGGGTCACTTTTAGGCCGTTAACCCGTAAAAAACGCTTTGGTGCCGTGCTTAACGCCGCACGTTCCTTTTGCCACTCATCACCTAATTGCTCATGACCCATAGTATCGAGCCACTCGGGACAACCGTCCCACAGTACGGGTTTGCTTTTAGCTTGTTCGATACGCTCGGCAAGACGGCTACTATCCACAGGCAGTGAATACTGCATTTTAGGTAGATCAAGATTGTGGAATAAATGCCAAGCGTTCAGTAATTTAGAGCCGAACCGTTCCATTTCATCTGGACTGATTTCCGCCAGGAAACAGTAAAGATTCAAACGGCGTAGAATATCTCCGGTCACAGTTGCAATTCGCGCCTGTTCGGCGGGCACGAGTTGCAACCCAGAAAAATGCTGAGAATAAGCCCGATCTAGGGGTTTTCCTTGGCTCAACACCATAGTTAAGATACTGATCACTAATTCGTTCGAGCTGGCAGAAAGTGGAGAATTCAACATTTAAAGGTCACCGTGAATGATAAAACCGGAGGATCATAGGAGGTCGAGCCCCAATACGCAAGCACACTGGTGCCTCGTTCAGGATAAAGCCATAAAAAAAGCGATCCAATGGATCGCTTTTTAGGTCAAGCCGTTTAACTCACTACATTTTTGAGCCTTTCGCACCGTAGAACAAGATAAAACCGTAACAGATCACCGGCAGAATAAAGGCCAGTTGAATACCCAAATTGTCGGCCAGCACGCCTTGCAGTAATGGCACAACCGCGCCGCCAACAATCGCCAAACAGAGGATACCGCTGCCTTGGGAGGTATGGGGCCCGAGATCCCGCAGTGCGAGACTGAAGATAGTTGGGAACATAATAGAGTTAAATAACCCAACACCCAAAATCGCCCACATTGCCATACTGCCACTCGTTGTCATGGCGATAACCACAAGTAACGCCGCCATTAAGGCATTAAAAGCGAGCACTGTGCCTGCAGGAATTTTTTGCATCACGGCCGAGCCAATAAAACGCCCCACCATAGCGCCGCCCCAATAATAGGCAATATAATGAGCCGCTTGTTCCTCTGGCATCGCGGCAATATGCGACTCGCCTAGGAAGTTTACCAGGAAACTGCCGATAGACACTTCCGCCCCGACATAAACGAATATGCCTACGGCACCCAGTACAAGGTGCATGCTCTGCAGCGCGCTTGTCTTGCCTAAGTGAGTCTGAGTCTCCCCCTGCGCACCTTCGGTATGTTCACGAATCGTGGGTAAATTTAGCTTAGCAAAAACGATGGCTAAAATCGCTAACGCCGCGGAGAGTAGCAAGTAAGGTAGTTTCACCACTTCCGCTTCAGCATTGGCCTGGGCCAAGTCCGCAGAAACCGATGTTGCAACGGATAAAATCAATATTGACCCAAAGAATGGTGCAACCGTCGTTCCCAAAGAGTTAAATGCTTGGGTTAAATTCAAACGACTCGATGCGGTCTCGCTACTCCCAAGGGCATTAACATAGGGGTTCGCCGCCACTTGTAGTATGGTGATCCCAGATGCCAGCACAAATAAGGCTGCAAGAAATAAACCGTAAGTCGCCAGTGTTGCCGCAGGATAAAACAGCGCACAACCTATACTGGCAATCACTAATCCAGTGACAATTCCCTTCTGATAACCGAGCTTTTTCACTAGATTACCCGCAGGGATAGACACCAGAAAATAGGCGCCGAAGAAGCAAAACTGGATCAACATCGCCTGGGTATAATTCAATGAAAATACCGCTTTAAGATGTGGGATCAGGATATCGTTCAAACAGGTGATAAACCCCCACATAAAAAACAGTGAAGTCAGTGACACGAGCGCGAAACGATAGTTGCCGTTTCCGCCATCGCTCACGCTGCTCGTGGGGCTACTAGTGTTAATTAATGACGCCATAATTGTACTCTCTATAATGTTTTTATTATCTATGGGGGTGAATCGGCCCTACTTCTTCCCATGACACTTGGGCGTTTGTCTTAAAAGGATAGGAGGTAAAGATCCCGTATCTATACCATCCCATCCGAATGAAGATGAAGCATTTTCATTTTAAAATAGCGTAATAGCTGGCGAATGCCGAAAACTTCAACATTTCACCGACTAATTGCGCGGTTTTCAAACCGTGACCCGTGAGTGCTTGTTGTATCTCGAGCCCCGCCAGACTGAACGAAGTCTCTGCATCCATAAGATTAAAGCAGACCAATACGCGCTGCTGTCCTAAGGTGCGCACAAAGACCAATAACGGCTCAGGTGTATCGATAAATTGAATATCACCCTCGATAAGCACAGGCTGGGATTTACGCCACCTAAGGAAGTGACGATAACTATTGAGCATGGAATCTGGATTGGCTTCTTGCACATCTACGGCGAATGCTCGATGGGCAGAGGCCAAAGGTAACCAAGGCGATACTTGGCTAAACCCACCAAAATCTTCATGCTGTAGCCAAGGCATGGGTGTACGGCAACCATCTCGGCCCTTAAACATCGGCCAGAAGGTTTTACCGAAGGGGTCCTGCAGCTCATGGTACTCAATGGGCGCTTCGGTTAATCCCAGCTCTTCACCTTGATAGCTACACACACTGCCACGTAGCGAGCTGAGCATCGCATTGAGCATTTTCACCATATCGACAGTTTGTTTGCCCCGCCCCCAACGGCTCGCCACCCGTTGCACATCGTGGTTGCCTATTGCCCAGCAGGGCCAACCATCGCCGATACTGGCCTCTAAGGCTTCAACAGTTTGGCGAATATAAGCGGCGCTATAATCCTCGGTTAACAGCTCAAAGCTGTAGGCCATATGCAGACGATCTTCGCCCTTAGTGTAGGCGGCCATCACAGCGAGCGAATCTTCGGCGGACACTTCACCTAAGGTGACGGCCCCCGGATAGCGGTTGATAAGCTGTCGTAGATCTTCAATAAACTGAATGGTTTGTGGACGATCATTATTGTAATAATGATATTGATAGGCGTAGGGATTATCTTCGCTGAAACCTCGGCCCTGACGTTTATCCTTAGGCTTGGCGGGATTATCCCTGAGCTGTTTATCGTGGTAACAGAAGGTAATGGCATCTAAACGGAAACCATCAACGCCCTTTTTCAGCCAAAATTCGACATTATCGAGCACGGCTTGGCGCACCTGCGGATTATGGAAGTTAATGTCGGGCTGGCTGCGTAAAAAGTTATGCAGATAATACTGTTGGCGGCGTGGCTCCCACTCCCAGGCACAACCACCAAAAATCGCGAGCCAGTTGTTCGGTGCCGTGCCGTCTTCCTTAGGATCGGCCCACACATACCAATCCGCCTTGGGATTAGTACGGTTTTCTTTACTCTCAACAAACCAAGCATGCTGATCTGAGGTATGACTTAACACTTGGTCGATAATGACCTTAATGCCAAGACCATGGGCCTTTTCAATCAATTCATCAAAATCATGCATAGTGCCGAAGAGCGGATCCACTTCGCGATAATCACTGATATCGTAACCAAAGTCCGCCATCGGCGACTTAAAAAATGGCGAAATCCAAATGGCATCGACATTAAGGCTAGCAATGTAATCTAACTTAGTAATAATACCGCGCAAATCGCCGACACCATCGCCATTGGTATCCAAGAGGCTTCGCGGGTAGATTTGATAGATCACGGCGCCACGCCACCAAGTTAACTCACTCATTATTGCCCCTTTATCGTTATTCTTCAGCGAGCTAACCCAGAAAGACTCATATCAACAGTTACGGTATTGTTGCTGTAGAGTAAAGGCGCTGCGACTTTATTTAGTGACACCGAGCATACGTGAAGAGGGAAATAAGGTTCAATACACCTGCATACGTATGCAATGCAGAACATCGACAACACCCTAAAACCAATTCAAAACAAATCATTTATTAACAATGAATTACCATCAATAAATTTCTGTTCCCCCATGGCATTTATTGCCCTAAATCGGATGATTCTTGAGCCGGAGGCGGATTGAATACGTATGCACAATATTGTGACACCGAGAAACTCGGGAGTAGTATCTTCACCGTTGCATAACAATTTGGTCATAAACGCAGCACTTATGCAGTCAATTAAGCGCCGAGATACCAAAAAAGGCCGCATAGATAACGCGGTGATAACGATAAAACGCTCTATAAAAGCGATAAAAGCGACTCCAAGGGGAAGAAAGATATGATGCGATTTAAACCCAGTTTGCTGACCTTAGCGCTCGTCGCTGCAGGTGCTAGCATGCACTCCTACGCCGCAGATGCTGTGGCTACCGAAGCAACAGCCAAAGACGATAATATTGAAGTCATTCAAGTGACCGGTATTCGTCGTAGCTTGCAAGAATCCCAATCTCTGAAAATGTCATCTTCTTCTATTGTTGAAGCCATTTCAGCCGAAGACATAGGTAAATTGCCCGATGTCAGTATTGCAGAATCCCTAGCCCGTTTACCTGGGGTTTCGGCGCAACGTCTGGATGGTCGTGCAAACGTCATTTCTATTCGAGGCATGGGTCCTGATTTTACCACTGCGACATTAAATGGTCGTGAACAAGCGTCCGTTAACGATAACCGCAGTGTGGAATTTGACCAGTATCCCTCTGAGCTATTAAATCGTGTTGTGGTTTATAAAACCCCCGATGCCTCTGTGATGGCACAAGCGATCGGCGGCACAGTTGATATGCAAACGATCAGCCCACTTGCCCACGGTGAACAAACCATTGCAGTTGCCCTACGCGGTGAAATGAACGACTTAGGAGCCTTGAACAGCGGTTCAGATGATAAAGGTTACCGAGGCAGTATTTCCTATATTGACCAGTTTGCCGATGACACTATTGGTGTCGCAATAGGTTATGCCCGTATGATGTCACCCAACCAAGAGGAGCGTTGGCAGGCATGGGGATATCCTGATTTATATAAACACACAGATAATGGTCAAGAGTTCTACAATGCTAATACCGACTATAAGGGCGTTCCTGGAGAAGCTGCAGGTTTTAAAGGTTTAGGTGGAGCAAAACCTTTTGTGCGCTCAAGCGAACTAGAGCGCGATGGTGTATTAGCGGTATTTGAATATGCGCCAAATGACACCTACCATTCAACGCTCGATGTTTACTATTCAAAATTTACCGATGATCAGCGCCTACGTGGTATTGAAATTCCTGGTGCATGGGGTACCAATGGTGGATTAGTTTCTCCGACCGTTAGCGATGGATTAATGACCGCAGGTGCCATTAATGGGGCTGAAGTCGTTGTCCGTAACGATGTGAATAAGCGTGAAGCGGATTCACTGTCCATTGGCTGGAATAACAAATTCAACATTAATGATAATTGGAGTGTTGAAGCAGATATCTCCATGTCAAAAGCTAACCGTACCGACATAGGTATGGAAAGTTATTCGGGAACGGGACGAGGCACAGGCGTGGGTGCCGTTGATGATTTAGGCTTTGCCTACAATGGCAACGGTGGTTATGTATTTGACCATAACCTCGACTATGCCGATAAAAACCTGATCAAACTTGGTGACCCACTCGGTTGGGGTAGCCCACTAGGCGCTAACACTCAAGATGGCTTTATCAACAAACCTGAAATTGAAGATGAGCTTAAATCCTTCCGTTTAAGTGCTGAATATATCCTCGATGGAGGAGCGGTCCGTAGCATCGAATTTGGTGTAAACCGCACAGATCGTGATAAATCTAAGTTAGATAAAGGCTATTATCTCACGCTAAAAGGTTATGACGGTTCCGCTGACTATACGATGACAGTACCAGATCAGTACCTATTAGATCCGACCTCCCTCGACTTCTTCGGCATGGGCGACGTGCTCAGCTACGATTCCTTAGCCTTCTATAATGATGGCAACTATATCGAAACCGATGTTGCAGATGTAGATCTTTCCCGTGCCACTAACTCTTGGACAGTGCAAGAGGAAGTGTCCACGGCTTATGTGATGGCCAACCTTGAGTCGGAAGTTTTCGGCATTCCTGTTACTGGTAACGCTGGCTTGCAAGCGGTTCATACCGATCAATCTTCAGACGGCACAGTGGCAACGGTTAAAGACGGCCTAGTGGTGTTAACACCACGCACAGCGGGTGACTCCTATGTTGAGTGGCTACCAAGCTTGAACTTAAGCTTTGAAGTCGCCGATAGCCAAGTGGTTCGCTTAGCGGCTGCGCGGACCTTGACCCGTTCACGCATGGATAAAATGAATGCCAACCTTAACTACAGTTATTCAGCTAACCCAAGCGGTGGCAATGTTAACTGGACAGGTAATGCGGGTAATCCAGAGTTACGTCCATGGTTAGCCCGTCAATATGACTTAAGCTATGAGAACTACTTCAGCGACCAAGGTTACTTCTCGGTAGCAGTGTTCTACAAAGATCTTGAAAACTATGTTTACGATCAACATACCGACTTTGATTTCAGTACCCTGTTCCCACAAGGCCCGACAGATAACCCGATTGGCGACGTCACCCAACCTCAAAATGGTGAGGGTGGTTATGTTCAAGGGGTTGAAGCCTCTGTATCTGTCGACTTTGGCATGTTTGCCGATGTGCTGAGTGGCTTTGGTACCGTGCTAAGTGGTTCATACAATGACAGCGAAGTGAAGGAAACCCCGACTAGCAATCCAACAACCTTGCCAGGTCTGTCAGAAAAAACCTTAAATGCTACCATTTACTACGAAAACTCAGGCTTTGAAGCACGGATTAGCTCACGCTACCGCAGCGACTTCCTAGGTGAAGTGACAAAAATCAGTTTGCAACGTGAAAACGTGAACATTAAGGCTGAAACCGTTGTCGATGCTCAAGTCGGTTACGACTTTAGCGAAAGCGGTATCGAGGCACTCTATGGTTTATCGATTCTGTTCCAAGTGAATAACTTAACCAATGAACCTTTTACCTCGTACACAAGCGACGATCAACGCTTAGTTCGGGATTATCAAAACTATGGCCGTAACTTTATGTTAGGCGCCAACTATAAGTTCTAATCCTGCATGACCCAGAGCCTCTGTAAGTAATTACAGAGGCTTTTTTATATCGATTCCCCAGTACATACTTTGAGCACATCAACAGCATCACATCAAAAATGAATGAAGGGCTAAAGCCATGAACTATATAAAAAATATTATCATTGTCGGTGGAGGCACTTCAGGTTGGATGACGGCGGCCATGTTGGCAAAACTGTTTAAATCTACACTCAATATTACCTTAATTGAGTCCGAGGATATTGGCACCATTGGCGTAGGAGAAGCCACTATCCCGCCACTACAGATTTTCAATAACGTATTAGGGATTAACGAAGCCGATTTTATTAACGCTACTCAAGCGACCTTTAAATTGGGCATTCAATTCGAAAATTGGGGCAAACCTGGTGAAGCCTATATGCATGCCTTTGGTCATGTGGGCAAAGACATAGGCTTTACCCAATTCCATCATTACTGGCTCAGTACCTCTCCGAAAGAGGTGAACTCGTTTTGGGATTACTCAGTTAATTATCAAGCAGCAAAACACAATAAGTTTCAAGTACTCCAGCACATCCCAAACTCTCCCCTTGCTGGTTTAACCCATGCCTATCATTTCGATGCAACGCTCTATGCCCAATTTTTACGGCGTTTCAGTGAACAACTGGGGGTTAAGCGTATCGAAGGCAAAGTGATCTCTGTGGATCTTGCTCCCTGCGGCAAGATAGACACAGTTAAATTACAAACAGGACAAGTGATTGCCGCTGATTTCTTTGTCGATTGCTCGGGCTTTGCTGCTCTTTTGATTGAAAAAGCACTCAAGGTTGACTTCGATAGCTATCAACATTGGCTCCCCTGCGACAGAGCCTATGCCGTGCCCTGTGAGAAAACGACAACAATTACCCCTTATACACGCTCCATAGCCCATGATGTGGGTTGGCAATGGCGTATTCCACTGCAACACCGCACAGGCAATGGATTAGTCTACTGCAGTCGCTACGTCAGTGATGACGCCGCAAAACAACTTTTACTCGATAATTTAGATGGTAAGCCTTTGGCTGAGCCTAAAAAGATCAATTTTACGACCGGACGACGACTCAAACAGTGGCATAAAAACTGTGTCGCCATTGGGCTTTCGAGTGGATTTTTAGAGCCATTAGAATCTACCAGCTTACATTTAGTGCAATCTGCAATTATTCGCTTGAGTAAACTCTTTCCACATCAAGGAATTGCACAAGCGAATGTCGATGAGTTCAATCACCAGTCCAAACTTGAATTTGAACAAATCCGCGATTTTATTATCTTGCACTATCACTTAAATCAAAGAGTCAACTCTCAAGAAAACAGTCTTTGGCAACAGTGTCAAACCATGGAGATCCCCGACAGTTTGCAGCAAAAAATAGAGCTGTTCCGTGAAACTGGCGCAGTGTTTAGGCATCAAGAAGAACTCTTTACTGAGGCGGCGTGGGTACAAGTCATGCTCGGGCAAGGCATCATGCCGCAGGATTTTAATCCCTTGAGCAGAACAATTTCAGCATCCGATCTAGCCGCATTTTTACAGAATATGCGCACGATTATCGATAACGCCGTCGGAAAAATGCCGACTCATAATCAATACCTTGCTCATCTTGGATAAATACCGTCTAAGGTTGACTTAAAAATACTGAATAAAAGCGAACAATAAGGAGTGACTATGACGTCAAAGCGCCCAAGGCTTGCGACTTATCTCATGATAAGCCTCAGTATTTGCCTACAAACTTGGCAAGCACAGGCCGAAATAGGCATCAGCCCTGTGAGCAACATAGAGAGCCCGATGCGATCTTCTTCACCCACAATTGAACCCGCTTTCTGGTGGGCGGGGATGCAAAATCCTGAGTTGCAGTTGATGCTCTATAGCCGCGAGTTGCCAAGCTTACCTCAGCAGCTTAGGGTGGATATCCAAGGGAAAGGTATTAAGCTAAAGGGCCTTGAACACACTGATAATCCTCACTATCTCTTTATCAATTTGGATCTGAGCCAAGCTGAGCCCCAAACCTTTGAGTTGCTGATTTCCAACACCCAATCCGGCGCAACAAACCAAAAACCTCTCTATCGCCTACCCTATACATTACAAGCGCGTGCTAAGGGTAGCCGTGAACGCCAAGGGTTTAGCAATAAGGATGTGATTTACCTTATCACCCCAGATAGATTCGCCAACGGCAACCCAAGCAATGATAATCAAGCGGATATGCTGGAACGCATCGCGCCAGAGAATTCCGACGGTCGCCACGGTGGCGATATTGAAGGCATTCGCCAGCAGTTAGACTATTTCGCAAAGTTGGGGGTCACTCAGTTGTGGATAAACCCGCTGCTTGAGAATAATCAGCCGCAATATTCCTACCACGGTTACTCGATTACTAATTTATACCGCGTCGATCCCCGCTTTGGTAGCAACGAGGATTATCAAGCCCTTGTCACTGAGGCAAATAAGCTTGGCATTGGCGTCATTAAAGACGTAGTCGTGAACCATATTGGCTCAAACCATTGGTGGCTAAAGGATTTGCCCAGTAAAGATTGGTTAAACTATCCTGCAAAAACGCAGGCAGCAACAATCCAGGCCAACGGGCCGACAACCTATGAGAGTACGCCCCGCTATACCAGCCATAGACGCACCACAGTGCAGGATCCCTATGCCGCAGCGCAGGATAAGACCGACTTTGTCGACGGCTGGTTTGCCGAGACTATGCCGGATCTGAATCAAGGTAATCCCAAGCTTGCCACCTATCTTATTCAAAACAGTATTTGGTGGGTGGAATATGCGGGGCTGTCGGGGATCCGCGAAGACACTTACTCCTACGCCAACAAAGATTTTCTCGCTCAATGGTCTAAGGCCGTGATGACAGAATATCCGCATTTTAACATTGTCGGTGAAGAATGGACCGCCAATCCCATCACAGTCTCTTATTGGCAAAAAGGCAAAATCAATGCCGATGGCTATACCTCAGATTTACCGAGCCTGATGGATTTTCCACTGTATGAAAAATTGATTGCCAGCCTCAATGAACCAGAGGGCTGGGATACTGGGTTTATCAAACTTTACGAGATGCTCGCCAATGATATGGTGTATGCCGAACCCAGTCAGCTCGTACTATTTGAGGGCAATCACGACACCAATCGGCTCTTCAGTTTAGTCAAAGAAAATATAGACTTATACCAAATGGCGCTCACCTATGTGCTTACGGCTAAACGTATTCCACAGTTGTTTTACGGCACCGAAGTGTTGATGACTAGCCCAACCGAAGGCCGCCACGACGGTGTGGTCCGTAGCGATTTCCCCGGCGGATTTGCCAGCAGCAAAGTGAATGGCTTTAGCGGGAAAGGCCTAAGCACAAAGCAGCAACAGGCGCAGGAATTTGTCAGAACCTTACTCAACTACCGCAAACACTCCCCTGCGCTACAAACCGGCGAGTTAGTGCATTTTGTGCCGCAAAACGGCATTTATGTGCAATTTAGATGCCTTGCAAATCACCCAGCCCCAAGGGCGCAGCATACTTGTAACCAAGCGGATGCGGATAAAGTCATGGTGATCTACAACAAAAATGACCAGCCGCAGCCGTTGGATTTAGCCCGTTTTAAAAGCGTATTAGGTAACAGCGTTTCGGCAAAATCAGTGCTTACGGGAGATAAGATCATGCTCAATGAACCGCTTACACTGCCCCATGCGGGAGTCATGCTGCTCGAGATCCAAAACCAATAGTGAATGATTAACTTGGTTGCCAAGCCATTGTTTGGCAACCATTGAGTCCCAAAGGAATCCACATTGAATTTTCCATTAGCGCCAATCACCCAACGCCGTGCTTATCGCTGGCAACAAGGGTTAACCCTGCTAGTTGCTGCGGGTTTTGCCGCCTGTAGCTTTGCAGGCAATACCTCAGTCGCCCAGGATGCCGCCCAGGCTATGCCCGCAAAGCACAACCCACCCCATAGTAATACAGCAAAGGCAAATGATAGTGCCGAGCAAGCAGCCAACAACTTTAAACCCGTGGTTTATCAGATTTTTACCCGCCTCTATGGCAATAAGAACCCCACCAATAAATCCTGGGGCACCATTAGCGAAAACGGTGTGGGTAAATTCAATGATATTGATGACACAGCACTCAAGAGTATCAAAGACTTAGGCGTTACCCATGTGTGGTATACGGGTGTGCCCCACCACGCCTTAATTGGCGATTACAGTGCGATTGGTGTGAGCAGCGATGATCCCGATGTGGTTAAAGGCCGCGCTGGTTCCCCCTATGCGGTCAAAGATTACTACAACGTCAATCCCGATTTGGCCGTCGATCCCGCTAAGCGTTTGCAGGAGTTTCAGGCGTTGATTAAGCGTACCCATCAGCAAGGGTTAAAGGTGATTATCGATATAGTGCCCAACCATGTGGCGCGCAATTATCACTCTGTCACTAAGCCCGAAGGCGTGCGTGACTTTGGTGAGGACGATAATCAAACCCTTGAATATGCAAAGCATAATGACTTTTACTATGTGATTGATAAAAAGCAAACCTCTGGCTTTCAAGTGCCCGATTTGCCTGATAGCCTCAAGCCTTTGGGCGGCGAGTCGCATCCCCTAAGTGATGGTCAGTTTCTGGAATATCCCGCCAAATGGACGGGCAATGGCTCACGCCTCGCTAAACCCGATATGAACGACTGGTTTGAAACCGTCAAAATCAATTACGGGGTACGCCCCGATGGCAGCCATGATTTCCCCGCACTTCCGCCACGCTATGCCACTCTAGGCGCCGAGCAGCACTATGCTTTTTGGCAGCAAAGGGGCGATCAACTGCCAAGCTCTTGGATTAAGTTCAATCAAATTGCCCAGTATTGGTTAGCGATGGGGGTTGATGGATTTCGTTACGATATGGCCGAAATGGTGCCGGTCGAGTTCTGGAGCTATTTAAATAGCCAGATAAAACATACACATCCAGCGGCTTTTATTCTGGCGGAAGTCTATAACCCTAAGCTGTACCACGATTATATTCAACTTGGCAAAATGGATTACCTTTACGATAAGGTCGACCTATACGATACCCTCAAAGCCATTATGGCGGGGCAAAAAAGCACCGCGCAGATCGCCGCTGACCAAGCCAAAGTGCAGGATATCGACTCCCATATGCTGCATTTTTTAGAAAACCACGACGAGCAGCGCATCGCTAATGCCGCCTTTTTAGGTAACTTAAGTGGTAATGCGTCAACGGATGCGGTCGATCCCCGCTACGCCCTACCCGCCATCGTGGTGTCGGCCACCCTAAGTACTTCGCCGACGCTGATTTATTTTGGCCAAGAAGTGGGCGAAGCCGCTAGCCAAGATCTCGGTTTTGGTCATGCCTCCCGCACCAGTATTTTTGATTATGCGGGCGTGCCCGCCCATCAACGCTGGATGAATAAGGGCAAATTTGATGGCGGCCAATCAACGGCGCAGGAAAAATCCCTGCGGGCGTACTATCAAAAACTGCTTAACTTAAGCACAGGTAAAAATGCGCCCGCACTCTTAGGGCAATATTACTCGCTGGATGCCGCCAACCGCGGCGCGGTATCGGCTGCAAAGGCTAGCAATAAGGCTAACAAAAAGACAAACAATGGCAGCGCAACGGGTTATGATGACTCAACCTTCGCCTTTGTCCGCTTTGAGACCAATACGGACGATAAAAAAGGTCAAAAGCTGATTATTGTCAGTAACTTTAGTCAAACCCAAGCTAAGTCATTATCCCTTAAACTGCCCAAGGCACTGATTGAGCAATGGCAGTTAACGGATGGGGCCTATCCGCTGAAGGATTTACTGGAAGATTATGCGGCGCAGTTGGTCATTAAACGAGGCGAAGGGCGAGTTCAGTTGCAGCTTGCCCCACTCTCCTCCGCCATTTTTGAACTCACCCATTAGCCCCCAGAGTATGTCAGATAAAAAATAAGTAAGATAAATAAGAAAAGTAAGCTAACGGCCCCAAAGATAGCATCAGAGTCACACACCGTTGTGACTCTGGCTTTTTTAAAACACACTAGGGTTAAAATCAGTTAAACAGGATAGAGGCAAGCTATGTTACTCGGCATTCACCATGCAGCGATTATTTGCAGTGACTATCAAAAGTCCAAACATTTTTATGTGACTATTCTTGGCCTTAGCGTGCTTGCAGAGCATTACCGGGAAGCGCGCCAGTCCTACAAACTCGATTTACAATTGCCCGATATGAGTCAAATCGAGTTGTTTTCCTTCGACACCCCTCCCAAGCGCCCCAGCTATCCGGAGGCCTGCGGCCTTAGGCATCTCGCCTTTCGCGTCGCATCGATTGAAGCGGCCATAGAACGCCTTACAGCCCATCATATCGCCGTCGAACCCGTCCGCATCGACGAATACACAGGCAAAAAGTTCACCTTCTTTAGCGATCCAGACGGCTTACCCTTAGAGTTATATGAGCTATAACCTGAATCCTCACTGTATTAAAAATGTAAATAAAACAGCGCACTAAAATAGCATATTTATGCTGCGAATAAGATGAATAAAGCTTAATTACGCCAAGGGATATTTAGAAGTAGACTCAATGAACCGGCGCAGTCCTAACCCATCATTTGACCAATATGACAGAGTAAAAGGCTGGCGCTTACCAAGCGCTAATCACTGAGGAACTCAAGGTGTTTGATAATCCAGCAATATTGTTATGGAGTTTAGTCTTTGGCCTCTTTGGTCTTGGCTTTTTCACCTACGGCAAGCGCCAAGCCGCCCCCATCCCTCTGGCCGTCGGCCTCACCCTGATGATTTACCCTTATTTTGTCACCAATCTCGCGCTACTTATCGCCATCGGCATCGCCCTTATCGCACTCCCCTATTTCGTAAGAATATGATTTTTAAGTAGTAGAAATATTCAAAGCCAGAAATGCATTGAATAACTGGCAGGATTAATAAAGCTGAGTGGGAGATTACGTCTTAGGAATTAGAACTATTTTGCTGGTATTGGCTTATGGTGAGCCATGGTATTTGCTCAACGACACGGTGAATAGAAACCTAATTTCTAAGCTTATGAACGAGAGCCATGGTCGTTCTCATGCGTCCCTGCATTGCACGACATTCAGGCGTCCTGCCTATCAGATGGCGAACTGGCCGTTAAACACGGATGTTGTTCAAGTCCATCCGTGGATGCAGGGCCGCCCATCTGATGTGAATGGATTCACAAATGCCGCGATGGCATGGATGCCAAAAAGCGGCCATGGGGCGGACGGTCGTCTCGCTAATCACCATGACTCACCTGTTTAGCATCGGCATAGCCTGTCGGTTTTAAAGAAATACAGAACTGCTTTGGGACAGAAGCGATTAATCGTTTTATCTATTTATTGAGTTTATTGTCATTGTTTCCCCAGTGACTCGCCGTGAATATATCCTTATAGGCTCGACGGCGACATCCATGTCGCCAACGGTCACTGGTGCCCCAATGCCAATTTTAACTACCCATTTGCGATATGTACGTAAAAAGCTAAGGGACAAAAGCGCGCTGAGTTGTCACGGAGTTATCTTCATTTAGGATAAACAAAAATAATCCTAATAGCTGAATCGTGAGCAGTGACGAACTTAAGGATGTAACGCTTGGCTTGACGCTTTACCTTTACACCATTTGCCGCTGTTATGCTGCTTTTTAAATTCACACATTGCATCCCATCGACCGCTTATACCACTGTATTGACGACGAAACTCTTTAGCAGAAGTAAGCCAAGCATCGGGCGCAATGCCTAATTCATTGAGCAGTTTGGGCCGTTGATTATCGATATAGCCTTTTTTATCAAGGCGAATGGCGCGGCCTGTCCAATCAATAAGCTCGAGATAATCGGCAAAATGAAACGGAATGCCCGCTTGCTGGCTTAGATGTGTTGAACCATCAAATTTAGCGAGGGATTGGTGTGTTGTTTGCGGTCGTTTATTTACAGATTGAGCCAGTGTGTTAACTGAGGGGAAAGCGACATTTTGCGGGTCTAGCGAGTTAATTCGCTCCTGAATCGATGTAAAATCAGAGGATTGCAATGAGTCAGCAATGCCCGCCCTGATTGGATTTAAATCCACATACATCATGCAGGCCAGCAGAGCTTGCTCATCTAACAGCGCTTGCGACTTAAATCGGCCTTCCCAAAAGGCGCCTTTGCATTCATCTTCACGATTGGCCTTACGGGCAATTTCTTCATTTAAACAGCGCATAAACCAGCTGATGCTACTCAATCGTTCATGCCACTCAGTAAGTAAGCTATCGAGTAACATCACTTCACCGTCGATTAAGGCATCACCATTCATATACTTAGTCGCGACAGCGTGGCCCTTAGTAACTTGACACCAGCGGTTGATTATATCTTTTTGACTTAAGGATTTGGCCTTGTCGACATTAATTTTAAGCACTAAATGATAGTGGTTATTCATCACCGCATAGGCGCAAATATCAATACAAAAAATCGACGACAAGACTTTGATTTTATCAACAATCCAGCCACGTCTATGTTCATAACTGCGACCTGTGAGTTTATCTTCACCACACAAAAAAGCCCTTCTGACACAGCGGTTTATCACATGATAGAAAGGCGTCGCATTGGCATCAATTAACTGTCTTCTGGCTGAGGTCATAGCAAACTCCACACAGACAAAATCAAGATAATTTAAAGCCTAGTAGAAGAGGCTGAAAAACACAAAAATATGTGGCTGTCCTCGTTTTATGTTTTTGCAGGTATGTTCACAGATGTATACACGGTGAATTCATTTTGTTGTTAATTCGAAGGTTGAATAGATGAAGTATTTATTTCGAGGAATCCTTTAGCACCCGCACAAGGGGCTGATAATAGCTTGCT
>Ga0210009_1000167_pt1 | contig 84391 bp, 76 predicted proteins | sample CryGeyCG2114_065_FD_185457 | JGI IMG/M metagenome (GOLD analysis project Ga0210009, IMG submission 185457) | Groundwater microbial communities from aquifer - Crystal Geyser CG12_big_fil_rev_8/21/14_0.65 (SPAdes) (version 2) | ecosystem: Environmental > Aquatic > Deep subsurface > Groundwater ...
TTTTGCTTGGTGACAATAGCATTGTGGTCCCACCTGATCCCATCCCGAACTCAGAAGTGAAACGCAATCGCGCCGATGGTAGTGTGGGGTCTCCCCATGTGAGAGTAGGTCATCGCCAAGCGCCTAAATAAACACCAAAGCCTTAGCCTAAATCGCTAGGGTTTTGGTGTTTATACGCTCCGCGAAAATCTACCTCGATGTCGACCCGCCGCTAAGCGGGCTCCCCGGCTACGAAGACAAGCTTCTTCGCGTTCAATCATGGCTAAATACTACGTATTTATAGCGCCATGATTTCACCCCCATGTGAGAGTAGGTCATCGCCAAGCGCCTAATTATCTCATTGAGATGTAACGAAGCCAGCTGAATAAGCTGGCTTTTTTGCGTTTGTTATTTATCACATTCAGCCTCGTTTGCACTCAATTCGTGTATTCCCTCCTCTTTTTCTCTCCATCACACCTTCTTGCAGTTTCCACCATATTAATAATAAGTACTGATAGGCGGTTATTTATACACTTGTCTTGTCAATGCTTTGATTTCGCTACAGCGATCTGAGTTCTAGATCGATCCTAGCTATTGCTATTAGTTAAGCGGTTACTTACCTTATGTTTTAATTTATTGGGGTAGATAAGGATCAGAGATGAAGTTAGAGATGATTTGTACTGGGGAAGAGGTGCTATCGGGTCAGATTGTTGATACCAATGCGGCCTGGTTCGCCAGTACTATGATGGAGCATGGTGTCGAGATCCAGCGTCGAGTGACAGTCGGCGATCGCCTCGAGGATCTGATTGCGGTTTTCCAAGAACGTAGTTTACATGCCGATGTGATTCTCGTTAATGGTGGTCTCGGGCCGACGAGTGACGATATGTCAGCTTTAGCGATGGCTAAGGCGAAGGGTGAACGTCTGATCGAGAATGCGGAGTGGCGTGAGCGTTTAGAAGACTGGTTTACCCGCAATAACCGTGAAATGCCCTTAAGTAATCTCAAACAAGCCATGTTGCCAGAGTCGGCCGTGATGGTTGATAACCCAGTGGGAACTGCCTGTGGCTTTAGAGTTAAGCTTAACCGTGCTTGGTTATTCTTTACTCCTGGTGTGCCTTTTGAGCTTAAGCACATGGTTACAGAGCAGTTTGTGCCTTTTATCCGCGAAGAGTTTAATCTCGATTCCAAGGTCGCATTAAAAAAATTATTAACTATAGGTCAAGGCGAGTCGGCGTTGGCGGATAAGTTAGAGCCATTAGAACTGCCAGAAGGCATTACTATTGGTTACCGTTCTTCTATGCCGCATATTGAAATTAAGATTTTTGCCCGTGGCGAGAAGGCGATTGCGGTATTACCTCGGGTCGCTGGGCACATTAAGATGGTGCTGGGTACTGCGGTTGTTGCGGAAGATAAAGCGACGCTTGCCGAAGAAATTCACTATAAGCTACTCAACTCCGGCTTGACCTTAAGTGTTGCCGAGTCCTGCACTGGCGGCATGATCACCAGTCAATTGGTCGACTTTCCCGGCAGTTCATCTTACTTACAGCACGGCTTAGTGACTTACAGTAATGAATCTAAAGTGCGTGTGCTCGGTGTTAGCCCTTCAACCTTAGATGATCATGGCGCTGTCTCGATTGCGACTGTGGAGGAAATGGCTAAGGGGGCAAGGCAAATTTTAGACAGTGACTACGCGCTGGCAACCAGTGGAATTGCGGGGCCCGATGGTGGCACAGAAGAGAAGCCTGTGGGCACAGTGGCGATTGCATTGGCGACTCGCGGCGGTGTTTATAGCCAGATGATTAAATTACCACGACGTTCGCGGGATCTGGTGCGTAGCCTAAGTGCGGCAGTGGCCTACGATATGCTAAGACGTGAGCTTTTAGCTGAAGCCGTCATTGTCGATTATCAATCGATTGGGCGATTTAGCAAGTAAGGGATTTGTGGATATCTCTAGGTTGGAGTCTGTAAAAAAAATGCTCCCGAGGGAGCATTTTTTATGGAGTGTGATCCCGAAAAATCAGTTATTTAGTGAACTTAAGCACTAATTTGCCAGGGGAAACTTGAATGCTTTCGGTCATTTTTGCCATCAGTGCTTGGTTACTGTCCTTGGTATCAAGCACATACACAGGCTGGTTTTCTAAGAATTGCCTTAGATAACCCATCACCTGTGGTGTGGCACTGCTGATGGCTTTTTCAATATCTTTTGGCGTTGACTCCACTTTGACTAATTCGAGCTGGCGCAGATAGACACTGTGGGTTGCGCTGTCATACCAAGGTTTGGCTTCGAAAGTCGTCGTGAGTTTGGCACTCAATGGAAAGATTGGATTCTTAATCGATACCTGAGTAGCGGCACTTACGCTCATAGTGTCAGGTTTTGCACCTAGCCTGACACTAATGTCGTTAATGCGCACTTCTGCGCCAACGAATTGATTGCCTTGCTTAACCTCAAAGTGAATTTCTTTACTGAGGTACTGCTCCATTTCGTGCTCGCTGATACTGTACTGCGAGGCGCAGCCACCCAGCAGTACAGTGAGTCCCAAGCAAATCGTGCGGGAAAGTTTTTTCATTAACCTGTGTTTCTCATTCCCGCTGCTACACCAGCAATAGTTAGCATTAGCGCTAACTGCACATGTTCAGACGCGGGAGTTTCGGTTGTTTCCTTACGTGTCCGCGCTAATAGCTCGGTCTGTAAGAAGTTTAATGGATCGATATAGGGATTGCGGAGTTTTACTGACTCGCGATTCCACGGTGTATGCGCCATTAAACTATCTGATTTTGTCAGTTCGAGCACGACTTTAATGCCCAGATCTAAGCGTTGGCGCAAGGTTTCGCCTAAGTGATGCAAGTCTTTCGGTACTAAACAGGTTTCGTAGTAACGGGCCAAATTAGGTTCCGCCTTGGCGTAGACCATTTCCAGCATTGAAATTCGTGTGCTAAAGAAGGGCCATTCCCGTTCCATATCCTGGAGTAAGCCCATTTCACCGCGTTCACTGGCGGCCTGAAGTGCTTCGCCGGCGCCGAGCCATGCGGGTAACATCAAACGGTTTTGCGACCAAGCAAAGATCCACGGAATTGCCCGTAGGCTTTCAATCCCACCATCGACACGACGTTTGGCAGGACGGCTGCCGAGTGGTAGTTTTCCTAATTCCACTTCTGGCGTTGCCGCGCGGAAATAAGCCACAAAATCAGGTTCATCACGCACTATGCCACGGTATGCGCCTACTGATTCTTCCGCGATACGTTGCATGCAATCGCGCCATTCTTGTTTAGGCTCTGGCGGTGGTAATAGGGTTGCTTCCAATACGGCCGAGGTATACAAGGCTAAGCTTTGAACCGCGAGTTTTGGCAAGCCAAACTTGAAGCGGATCATTTCGCCCTGTTCAGTCACGCGAATACGACCATCTACCGAACCCGGTGGTTGGGATAGAATCGCTTTGTGTGCAGGACCGCCGCCGCGACCAATGCTGCCACCACGGCCATGGAATAGCGTAAGCTTGACGCCCGCTTGTTTACAGACCGCGACTAACTGCTCTTGAGCGTGATACTGAGCCCAAGCCGCCGCCATAACACCGGCATCTTTAGCTGAGTCAGAGTAACCGATCATCACCTCTTGCATGCCCTTGGTGTAACCACGGTACCAGTCGATATCGAGCAAATCGGTAATACATGCCGCGGCGTTGTTTAAGTCGCTTAAGGTTTCAAACAGTGGCACCACGCGCATTGGGTGCGAACAGCCCGTTTCTTTGAGTAACAGCAAAACGGTTAAGACATCCGAGGGTTTACCCGCCATCGAAATCACATAGGATCCGAGTGCTTTTGCCGGATGTTTAGCAATTAAACGACAGGTATTAAGCACTTCGGCCACATCGGCTGACGGTTGCCAGTTGCTTGGGATCAGTGGACGACGGTTGCTGAGTTCGCGTAATAGGAAGGCTTGTTTCTCGGTTTCATCCCAATGGTTGAAATCACCCATACCGAGATAGCGAGTTAACTCGGCGAGCACATCGCTATGACGGCTGGCATCTTGGCGAATGTCGAGTCTGAGCATATGAATGCCAAAACAGGCGAGACGACGCAGAATATCGAGCAATAAACCGTTTGCGATTAAGCGCATACCGCAGTCGGTTAAACTCTTATAAAGCATTTCTAACGGTGCTTTGAGATCGCTTTCTTGCCAAATCAGGCTCGACTTATCGACTTCAGGATTGTGGCCTTCGATGCGCGCATTTAAATAATCTATGGTATCGCGCAGTCTTTGGCGAAGTGAGCGCAGCACATGGCGGTATGGCTCGCAGCTGTTATTGGTATAAGCCTTTAACTCATCATTGGCTTCTTCCATCGACAGTTCGCCAACCAGCAGGACTATGTCTTTTAAGAATAATCTAGCGGCGGCATGGCGGTTGCGATCGAGTACTTCTTGGGTGACTTTCGCAGTAACAAAGGGGTTGCCGTCGCGATCGCCACCCATCCAGCTTGAAAAACGCACTGGCGCGATATCAATCGGTAATTGTTGACCCGTGCGTTGCTGCACTTGGTCGTTAAGTTGTCTTAAGAAATCAGGCACCGCATGCCAGAGTGACTCTTCGATGGTCGATAATCCCCAACGGGCTTCGTCCACAGGCGTTGGACGCTCACGGCGGATCTCATTGGTGTGCCAGATTTGCGCGATTAATTGGCGCAGGCGCAGATTGATTTGCTGACGTTCTCTATCCGACAACTGGTTGTTTTCTTGCTCGGCAAGACAGTCCACAATGGCAGCGTACTTTTGGATCAGGGTACGACGGGAGATTTCCGTTGGATGGGCCGTGAGCACCAGATCTATATCTAATGTTTTTAAGCAATCCAACATTTTAGTTTGATCTACTCGGCCATTTAACATGCGGCCTAGGAGCTGTTCCACGGGATCGGGCACGCAGACAAGTTCATCACAGTTACGGCTAATGGTATGAAATTGTTCGGATAAATTGGCTAAATTGAGGAACTGGTTAAATGCCTTCGCAAACGGAACTAATTCTTCGTCTGGGAGGGCGGTGAGTAACTCGAGCATTTGCTCTCTAGCGGCTTCGTCACCACGGCGTGAATCTTTAGCAAGTTTACGGATCTGTTCTACCTTCTCGAGAAAAGAGTCCCCGAGGTGGGTGCGCATAGTGTCACCGAGGATTTGGCCTAACATACTCACGTTTGATCTTAATGACGCATACATATCTGTCATACTGTCTGCCTTGGTGGCAGCCATAGTTACTTCAGCCATAGTGACTCCGAATAGAAAAACATGAAAATTCTGCCGTACATTTAGCCCGTTAGCACAATACCTATCACCTGGGGCTATGGTCAACAGCAGAACTTATAACTTATACGACTGGCTTATCTGATATGCAACTAATCGCAATGTTCGTTGAAGAATATTCAATAGATATGCGAAGTCACGCAATATTTTGTGATGATTAGTGCAAGTGAATATGAAGTGCATCATTTTGCGCTTTGCAAGCATGTATCTTAGTTGTTAATAAAAAGGACTGATTTTGCATAAATTTGCCACGGATAACTGAGTTATTAACGAGTTAGCTGAATAAGTGACTGGCTGGCCAGAGCGGCATTTTAGTAAGAAACATAAAAATAAACTAAAAATATATATTCACATATATTGCATAATTAGATCTTTGTGGTAGTCTAGCCTGCAGTTGAGATGAGTCACCCACTGTGACCTGTAGAGTAAATATCATGATGCAAAGCATTAACCTGACAGTGAATACAATAACAACCCAATACCATTTCCTGCGACGATAGTCTTGTCATCATAGATATGCGCGGTTGCGTGTACGCTATTCATCTATTCTTTAAGTTTCTTTGATTCGGTTAATAAGACAACAACACATGAAAAATATCGCCATTATTGGTGCCAGTGGTTACACAGGCGCACAACTAACCGCTTTAATCCATGCAGAAGCAGAACTGACGATTCAGGGTTTGTATGTTTCTGAAAACAGTTTAGATAAAGGTAAACCTTTAGCGGATTTGTACCCTAGCTATAGCCATATTGAGTTAACGCTGTCGCCATTGTCCGATGAGGCTAAGGCAAAAATCGTTGCCGAAGCCGATGCCGTTGTGCTGGCGACCGAGCATTCGGTGAGCTTACATTTAGCCGCTTGGTTTTATAGCCAAGGGTTAGCTGTATTCGATTTAAGCGGTGCCTATCGTTTTAGCGATGTGGCGCAATATCCTAAGTGGTATGGCTTTGAACATGAATATCCTGAGGTTTTAGCCAAAGCCGTATATGGCCTTGCCGAATGGAATGCGAAAGAAATCGCGGCGACTAAGATGATTGCCGTGCCAGGTTGTTACCCAACCGCATCATTGACAGCGTTAAAACCGCTGGCGAGTTTACTGACATCGGCTTATCCGGTGATCAATGCCGTGAGCGGCGTAACGGGTGCGGGCCGTAAGGCGCAGTTACACACCAGTTTTTGTGAAGTGAGCCTGACACCCTACGGCGTATTGGGCCACAGACATCAACCCGAGATCGCTACTCAACTTGGGCAAGAAGTGATATTTACCCCGCACCTTGGCAATTTTAAGCGTGGCATTTTGGCGACTATTACAGTGCAGCTAAAACCAGGCACTACGACTGCCGATGTGGCAGATGCCTATAGCGTGTATGACCAGGCGCCATTGGTGACCGTGAAGCATAATCAGTTCCCGAAAGTGGACGATGTGGTGCTAACACCGAATTGCCACTTAGGTTGGAAGTTTGATGAGAATAGCGGTTACTTAGTGGTAGCCAGTGCCATCGATAATTTGATGAAAGGTGCTGCCAGCCAAGCGCTGCAATGCATAAAGATTCATTTTAACCTTTAATTGTTCATCCTTATTTAAGAGAGTCGTCAAGATGTCTACAAACAACTCAGTATTAGTGCTTAAAGTGGGCGGCGCGCTGCTGCAATGTGAAATGGGGATGGCGCGGTTAATGGATACGGCTGCGGCTATGTTAGCCAATGGTCAGCAAGTGTTGATGGTGCATGGCGGTGGTTGTTTGGTGGATGAACAGTTAGCGGCCAACGGCATGGAAACCGTCAAGTTAGAAGGTTTACGGGTGACCCCACCTGAGCAAATGCCGATTATTGCCGGCGCACTCGCGGGGACTTCGAACAAAATTCTTCAAGGCGCAGCGACTAAAGCTGGGATTGTGAGTGTGGGCATGAGCCTCGCCGATGGCAATACTGTGTCGGCCAAGATTAAAGATGAGCGTTTAGGGCTAGTGGGTGAAGTGACACCGAAAGATGGCACTTATCTTAAGTTTATCCTCGAGCAAGGTTGGATGCCGATTTGTAGCTCGATCGCCATGATGGACGATGGCCAAATGCTTAACGTCAATGCGGACCAAGCGGCGACGGTACTAGCCAAATTAGTGGGCGGCAAGTTAGTGCTGCTGTCGGATGTGTCGGGTGTGCTCGATGGTAAAGGCCAACTCATCCACAGTTTAAATGGCAAGCAGATAGCAGACCTTGTCAAACAAGGTGTGATTGAAAAGGGAATGAAGGTCAAAGTTGAAGCTGCGCTCGAAGTCGCACAGTGGATGGGGCAGGCGGTTCAAGTTGCCTCGTGGCGTGATGCAAGCCAATTAATCGCATTAGCAAAAGGTGAAGCCGTAGGAACACAAATTCAACCATAAGCGGAGTAGGTTATGAAGCATTTACTATCGATAAAAGACTTAACACAGCAGCAGTTACAGGATCTCATTGCCTTGGCAAAGACGATCAAAGCCAATCCGGCGGAGTATCGCCATGCGCTGGATGGCAAGAGTGTGGTGATGTTATTTGAAAAGCCCTCGCTCAGAACCCGCGTTAGCTTTGATATCGGTATTAATAAGCTCGGTGGTCACTGTTTATACCTAGATCAGCAAAACGGTGAGCTGGGTAAACGGGAATCGGTTGCTGACTTTGCTTCTAACCTGTCCTGTTGGGCCGATGCGATTGTGGCGAGAACCTATTCGCACAATACCATCGAACAATTAGCCGAGTTTGGCACTGTGCCTGTGATCAATGCGCTGTCGGATTTGTACCATCCTTGCCAAGCATTAGCCGACTTTTTAACCCTCGCCGAGCAGTTTGAGGATGTCAGCAAAGCCAAATTAGCTTATGTTGGTGATGGTAATAATGTCACTAACTCGCTGATGTACTGCGCGGCTATTCTCGGTGCCACCATGACAGTGATCTGCCCTGCGGGTCACTTTCCTGATGGCTACGTAGTGGCGGAAGTGCAAGAACTCGCTAACCGATATGGCGGTAAGATTGTACTGACCTCAGATATTGATGCTATCGAAGGTCACGACGCTATCTATACTGATACTTGGATTTCCATGGGCGACCCAACGCCGCTGGCGGATATCAAAGCGAAGTTTGCGCCATACCAAGTCAACAAAGCCTTGATGGCGAAAGCGGGCGCTCACTTTTTTATGCATTGTTTGCCCGCCCACCGAGGTGTAGAAGTAACAGATGAAGTGATGGACGGCGCAGGCTCCCTAATTCTGCAACAAGCCGAAAATCGGATGCATGCTCAAAATGCGGTACTGGTAACCTTATTTAGTTAAATTAACCCTGTTTAGCAGCCTGTTTTCTCCTAGGTGAGAAACGAGTCATAGGAATTTAAGATGTCTATCGAGAACAAAAATACTGGCGTGAAAAAAGTGGTTTTAGCCTATTCGGGTGGTCTAGATACCTCGGCCATTATTCCTTGGTTAAAAGAAAACTACGATAACTGTGAAATCATCGCATTCTGCGCCGACGTCGGCCAAGGTGAAGAAGAGCTGGTTGGCTTGACTGAAAAAGCCTTAGCTTCGGGCGCATCGGAATGTCATATCGTCGATCTGAAAGAAGAATTCGTTAAAGACTATATCTACCCAACGATTGCGAGCGGTGCGATTTATGAAGGCACTTATTTACTCGGTACTTCAATGGCGCGTCCTATCATTGCCAAAGCGCAGGTTGAAGTGGCCCGTAAAGTGGGGGCCGATGCGCTTTGCCACGGTTGTACGGGTAAAGGGAACGACCAAGTGCGTTTCGAAGGTTGCTTCGCCGCCTTAGCGCCGGATTTAAAAGTGATTGCACCATGGCGTGAGTGGACCATGCAGAGCCGTGAAGATCTGCTGGCCTATCTCGCCGAGCGCAATATCAAGACATCAGCCTCAGCGACTAAAATTTATAGCCGTGATGCCAACGCCTTCCATATTTCCCATGAAGGTGGTGAGTTAGAAGATCCATGGAACGAGCCAAGCAAAGGCGTATGGACGCTGACTGCCGATCCTGAAGATGCACCGAACAAGCCTGAATATGTGTCGCTAGAAGTAGCACATGGCCGTGTGACTAAAGTGAATGGTGAGGCATTAACACCTTATGGTGTGCTGATGACATTAAACGCCATTGCTGCGCCACACGGTGTGGGTCGTATCGATATTACCGAAAACCGTTTAGTCGGCATGAAGTCTCGTGGCTGTTACGAAACACCGGGCGGCACTGTAATGTTCGCGGCACTGCGTGCGATTGAAGAGCTGGTACTCGACAAGACCAGCCGTAATTGGCGTGAGCAGGTGGGGGCACAAATGGCGCATCTAGTGTATGACGGTCGTTGGTTTACGCCTCTGTGTAAGTCACTGCTGGCGGCATCTGAGTCATTGGCTGAATCAGTGAACGGTGAAGTCGTGGTTAAACTCTACAAAGGCCAAGCGACGGCGGTGAAGAAGCGTTCACCCAACAGCTTGTACTCCGAAGCGTTTGCGACCTTCGGTGAAGATCAAGTGTACGATCAAAAACATGCAGAAGGCTTTATCCGCCTGTACTCATTAGCGAGCCGCATCCGCGCACTCAACGCTAAGTAGTAGGCAGGCTTAAAGGGCGCCAGGCGCCCTTTTTTATATCTTTAGTTTTAATGGCTTTAACGTATTAAAAGCAGTGACCGAGGGGATTGAGCATGGCTTTATGGGGTGGAAGATTTCAGGGCGAAACCAGCGCGCTATTCAAATTATTCAACGATTCGCTACCCGTGGATTATCGCCTGTTCGAGCAGGATGTGGTCGGCTCTATCGCTTGGGCCGATGCGATTGCCAGCGTCGGCATTATCACTGCCACCGAATGCAGCGACTTGAAAAAAGCGCTTAATGAGCTGCTGGTGGAAGTGCAGGGCGATCCGGCGATTATTCTCGCTTCGGGCGCCGAAGATATTCACAGTTTCGTCGAGTCGGCCCTGATTGCCAAAGTGGGCGATCTCGGTAAGAAACTGCACACTGGCCGTAGCCGTAACGATCAAGTCGCCACCGATTTAAAGCTTTGGTGTCAATCTGAAGGAGCAGCATTACTCGCGCGCCTTCAAAGCTTACATACTGAATTGCTGGCGTTGGCTGAACGTGAATTTGATGCGGTAATGCCGGGTTACACTCATCTGCAGCGCGCTCAACCTGTAACCTTTGGCCACTGGTGTTTAGCCTATGTGGAAATGATTGAGCGGGATATCAGCCGTTTAGCCGATGCGTTAACCCGCGCTAACACCTGTCCATTAGGTTCAGGCGCTCTTGCTGGCACGGCCTATAAAATGGATAGACATGCACTGGCCGCGGCGCTGAATTTTGCCTCGCCGACGCTCAACAGTTTAGACAGTGTGTCAGATAGAGATCACGTAGTAGAACTGTGTTCAACGGCATCGATCAGCATGATGCATTTAAGCCGTATGGCCGAAGATTTGATTTTCTTTAACTCGGGCGAAGCCAACTTTATTTCCCTGAGTGATGAAGTGACCTCGGGTTCATCCCTGATGCCACAGAAGAAAAATCCCGACGCATTAGAGCTTATCCGTGGTAAAACGGGCCGGGTTTATGGCAGTTTAGTGGGTATTCTCACCACCATGAAAGCGCTGCCTTTGGCATACAACAAAGATATGCAGGAAGACAAAGAAGGCCTGTTTGACGTGGTCGATAGCTGGGCAATTTGCCTCGATATGGCGGCGTTAGTGTTATCGGGTTTAGTGGTGAATCGTCCTAATGCGCTGTTAGCCGCGCAGCAAGGTTATGCCAACTCGACTGAGCTGGCCGATTATTTAGTGTCTAAAGGTATGCCATTCCGTGAGGCACACCACGTTGTGGGTGAAGTCGTGGTTGCCGCGATAGCTAAGCAAATTCCGCTCGAGGATTTCTCCTTGGCCGAATTAAAAACCTTTGCCGCCATCATTGAGGATGATGTTTATCCTAACCTCACGATTGAAGCTTGTTTAGCGAAACGCGATGTGCTCGGTGGTACTGCATTGCCACAAATTCAACAGGCAATAGCGGCGAAAAAAGCTCGCTAACTCGCTTGTTTAAGCCAATAAAAAACGCGACTTTAGGTCGCGTTTTTTATTGGGTCATTCCGGATCGCGGCAATGACTTTTTATGACTCGTTTATTGGAATAAGTCGTCCGTTGGCGCATCGATGAAGAGGTTATTTTCATCCTGAGTTTCGCTGATATATTCCTTCGGCTCAGTGCCCGAAATGAAGTATTCGAATGCGCTGGTATAGTCGGTTTTGCGCGTGAGTTTACCCGTTGCTAAATCGATCCGTACCGAGACAATACCTTCTGGTGGAATCGATGTGGTTTCAGGTGTGCCTTGTAAGACACTGTTCATAAATTCGTTCCAGCCAGGACCTGCGGTTTTAGCGCCCGCTTCGGTGCCGGTGATCTGATCTTTTTCGCCGTTGCTATTCCATGCGGTTCTACCGAGCTGGCGACCGTGATCATCGAATCCGACCCAGAAAGTGCTAGTGAGTGTTGGACTAAAACCACTGAACCAAGTATCACGGGATTCGTTAGTCGTCCCCGTTTTGCCGGCAATATCGTGTCGTTTAATTAACTGGGCCGCACGCCAAGCCGTACCTTGCCAGCCAGTGCCTTTACTCCAATCACCACCCCCCCAAATTACGCTCTTTAGTGCTTCGGTAATTAAGAAAGCAGTTTGTTCAGAAATAATTTGTGGCGCAAAACGACCCGTTTGTTCAAAGCACTGCGCGGCAGGCGCCTCGGCTGCTAAGTTGCTGTCACCAAAAACCATCGTCTCGTTTGAAGACTGTGCTGTAGCCCCATTAGGTTCACAGGCCAACGTCGGATTGGCTTTTTCAATCACATTTCCATAGGAGTCTTCTACACGCTCAATATAGAAGGGTTCCACTAAGAAGCCACCATTAGCAAACGCATTAAAGGCGGTAGCGACTTGCAGAGGCGTGACCGAAGGAGAACCTAAGGCTAAAGATTCGTTGCGCGGTAAGTCATTAGGATCGAAGCCAAATTTGGTCAGTTCGGCAATGGCCGCATCTAAACCAATATGGCGCATGGCCCTTACCGACATCACGTTAATCGACTGGGCTAAGCCCACCCGTAAACGTGTTGGACCGCCATAGATATCGGGCGAGTTTTTAGGACGCCATGCGGTACCTTGACTAATATCGGGTTTGTTGATCGGCGCGTTGTTAATTAGGGTCGCTAAGGTAAAACCTTTCTCTAATGCGGCGGCATAGATAAAAGGCTTAATATTCGAACCTAACTGACGTTTGGCCTGAGTCACACGGTTATATTGGCTCTGGCTAAAACTGTAGCCACCCACTAAGGTTCGAATGGCACCATTGTAGGGATCGAGCGATACGGTGGCACTGGCAACTTCGGGTACTTGGGACAACTGTAAATATTGACCGTTATTGCGGATCCAAATACGTTCACCGACACTGAGCATATCGGCGGCAGATTTAGGCACAGCACCTTGACGTTTATCGGTAATAAATTTGCGCGCCCACTTAAGTCCATCCCACTTAATGGCTTTGGTTGCACCTTTGGCGGTGAGTACCGTGGCTTGTTGACCATCGACACTTAATACTGCCGCTGGCTGCAATTCCTGCACAGGCGTTATTTTGGCGAGTTCTGCCTGGATCTGAGCATTATCAGGCTTTACATCCGTCCACATGACCGCCGCTGGACCACGGTAGCCATGGCGTTCATCGTAGGCGTAGACGTTATTACGTAAAGCCTGCTGGGCTAATAGTTGAAGATCCGATGAAATAGTGGTGTAGACGTTGTAGCCGTTGGTATAGGCTTCTTCTTCACCATATTTTTGCACCATATAATCCCGTGCCATTTCAGAAATATAAGGGGCATAGAGATCAATTTCGGCGCCGTGGTACTTAGCGATCAAAGGTTCCTGCAAAGCGGCTTGATATTCAGCTTGATTGATATAGCCCACTTCATTCATTCGCATTAAGACGACATTCCGACGAGCCAATGCGCGCGAGGGGGAAGTAATAGGGTTAAGGGTCGAAGGTGCCTTTGGCAGACCCGCAATCATACTCATTTCAGATAGGCTGAGATCCTGCACATTCTTTCCAAAATACACCTGCGCGGCGGCGCCCACACCATAGGCTCTTTGGCCTAAATAAATGCGGTTAACGTAGAGCTCGAGGATTTCATCTTTGGTGAGTAGCTGCTCAATATGATAGGAAATAAAAATTTCCTTCACTTTACGAATAATGGTTTTGTCACGGGTAAGGAAAAAGTTACGCGCCACCTGCATTGTGATGGTACTCGCACCTTGTTTCTTTTCCCCCGTAGTTAACATCACTACCGCGGCACGCAGTACGCCTACAGGATCAATACCGCCGTGCTCATAGAAGCGCGCATCTTCGGTGGCAAGGAAAGCCTGCAGCAGAGGTTTAGGCACTTCATCTAGCTTCAATGGAATACGGCGTTTCTCACCAAACTGAGATATCAGTTTGCCGTCACTGCTGTAAATGCGCAAAGGCGTTTGTAATTGCACATTTTTTAGCGTTGAAACATCCGGTAGGTCCGGTAAAACATAAAAGTATGCTGCAACAATGGCGCCTACGCCTAGAAGGGCTAGACTGAATAGAGCTATAACAATACGTTTTAACCACTTCACCTAAATTGATCCTAATGTTCAGTTAAGTGCGACAGTATATAAGGCGCGCACGTCTTGGTGAAGCAAAAACGTGATAGCGCTTAAATAGCATTTGTAAAATCTTGAAACATTCTATACAAATACGTATAACGAGTTGATTTTGTGCTAATCTCTTTTACTGAAATACCAATAATAAAGTGACAACGGATTATGCTTTCAAATTTATGGAAGCGTCAGGCTCCGCAGATGGTTGGAATCGATATGGGTTCCCACGAAGTTAAGGCCATTTTGCTGAGTAAGACTGCTGATGGATACAAAATATTGAGTCATGCAGCGGTTCCCGTAAAAAAGGGGGCTATTAACGATCATGATATTCGTGATGCCGATGCCGTTGTCGAGTGTTTGAGGCAAATAAAGCGAACTTTACCTAAATCGGTAAAATATGCTGCGGTCGCGGTATCGGGGTCGGCGGTCATGACCAAAGTGATCTACATGGATGCTTCGCTGAGCGAAGAAGAAATGGAGGCTCAGATTGAGATTGAGGCCGATAATCTTATTCCCTACTCGCTCGATGAAGTCAGCATTGATTTTGAAACCTTGAATGTCAACAGCACAGATCCTTCCAAGGTCGATGTGTTGCTCAGTGCTTGCCGTACCGATAATATTGATGTGAGGGTCGATGCCTTAGATGAGGTCGAACTCGAAACGAAAGTTGTTGATGTTGAAGGTTATGCTCTTGGGCGCGCGGTCGAATTAGTACTTGGTCAACTACCTGAAGGTGCTCGGCAGAAAGCCGTTGCTATGGTCGATATTGGTGCCAATATGACCACTTTCTGCGTGGTTGAGTCCGGTGAAACCACCTTTATCCGTGAACAGGCCTTTGGTGGTGAGTTATTTACTCAGTCGATTTTATCTTTTTATGGCATGTCCTACGAGCAAGCTGAAAAAGCTAAGATTGAAGGTGATTTGCCGCGTAATTACATGTTTGAAGTGTTATCCCCCTTCCAAGCTCAACTGCTGCAGCAGATTAAACGTACCTTGCAAATTTACTGTACTTCGAGTGGAAAAGATAAAGTCGATTACCTCGTATTATGTGGCGGAACATCTAAACTGGAAGGCATGGCTAATTTATTGGCCAATGAATTAGGCGTTCACACTATTATTGCGGATCCTTTTCAAGGATGTTTGCACGCAGACGAATCGGTTAAAAATATACTGCAACCTAACATCAGCAAATATATGGTTGCTTGTGGCTTAGCGCTGAGGAGCTACGGTCAATGGCGAACATAAACCTGCTTCCCTGGCGTGAAGAGGCAAGAGAAAAACAGAAACGTGATTACATTGGTATATTGGCTGCTGTATTTTTAGGCTCTGCCATTTTAGTGTATGTGGCGCTTTCTTTACTGGAAATGATGACCGATGAGCAAAGGGGGCGTAATGCCTATCTGCAATCGGAAATACAGTTGCTCGAAACGCAAATTGCCGAGATTAAAAAGATCACCGAACGCAAGAAAGACATTGAGCGTCGTACGGAAATCATTCTCAACCTCCAACAATCACGTAATTTACCAACCCATGTGCTGGATGAGTTAGTGCGTATTGTCCCACCTGGAATATATCTTTCAAACCTTGAGAAGAAAGGGAGTTTATTGCTGATTGAAGGCCGCAGTGAGTCTAACAATAACGTCGCAAATATGATGCGTAAGGTAAAGGCCTCCGAGTGGTTAACCGATCCCAATATGCAATCTATTGTGACTCAAGAAGATGAGTTAAGGCAATTGCAGCGCTTTAGCCTGAGAGTCAGCATTAAAGGTGCTATGGCTGATGAGCCAGTGAAAACGGCAAAAGGAGCGAGTAAATGAAACTCGATCTAAGTCAGTTTAATGATATCGACTTCGAAAATATTGGCGGTTGGCCTAATCAGGTTAAAACCTTTTTCGCAATTTTGTTGGCGCTCTGTGTGTTTGCTGCGGGTTATTTTCTGGTCGTGTCCGATGCAATAGATGTTTATAACGCAGAGCAAAATAAAGAAGTGCAGTTGAGGGACGACTTTAAGAATAAGTATCAACTCGCAGCCAATTTAAAACTCTACCGTGAACAATTGGCCATCATGGAAGAGCAGTTTGCGGAGTTGCTAAAAATGCTGCCCTCTGAGAATGAAATGCCAGGATTACTCGATGATTTAACGTTTGTCGCTACCGATGCTGGCTTGCGTATCAAAAGCTTGAATTGGGAGCCCGAAATTCAACGGGATTTTTACATTGAATTTCCAATTAAAATGTCAGTGACGGGGGACTATCATCAACTCGGTAATATGGTGAGTGGTGTCGCAAAGTTGCCGCGGATTGTTAGTTTGCACGATTTTACGATTAAGCGAGATGAAGCCGGCAACTTAGCAATGGATATATTAGCTAAGACGTATCGCTTTAAAGAAGGTGCTGAGTTACCCCCTGAAAAACCTGCCAATCAAAAGGGGAAGAAATAATGAAACTCTTACCTTTATTGGCTTTTAGTCTTTTTTTAATGGGTTGTGTTGGCGATCGTAGTGATTTAGAGCTATTTGTTACTACAACTAAAGCGCAACATGTGGCCCATATTCCACCCTTGAAAGAGCCACCCAAGTTTGAACATTTTGCCTATCAGGCAGAATTAATGCGTAGTCCCTTTGTTCCACCTTCTCGAGAATTAACGGAAGAAGTGATTGATACCAGTAAAAACTGCTTACAACCGGATTTGAAACGTCGTAAGGGACGATTAGAAACCTATGCGTTAGATAACCTGAAAATGCGTGGCACTTTGAAAGACGCCGATATGACTTGGGCACTCGTAGAGACCAATGATGGTAGCGTATATCGGATGGGAGTGGGCGAGTATTTAGGTTTATTTAATGGCCGCATAGTTAAAGTGACTTCACAGAGTGTTGAAGTAATAGAATTAATTCCAGATGGTTCTGGTTGTTGGTCCGAGCGATCAAACAGCATAGTACTTTCTGGAGAATAACGAGCGAAGGATGAGGGAATAATGAAATCTTCTGCCGCGATAAAAATCCCGTTAATATCTTCAGGCTTGGTCAAGTCTGTTATTGGGATCGCATTGGTATTTGGAGTTTTGCCATCGAGTTTTGCGGCAAATCGATTATTAGATGTCAAATACCATGCCTTGGTCGATCACCAATTAGAGGTTGAGCTGGTCTTTGAAGGGGCGGTGACACCGCCAGTCATCGATTCCAATGCCGCACCTGCAGAACTGGTATTAACCTTTGGTGATAGCATTTCTGGCTTGTCTAAAGATCGCCTACCTATTAATCAAGTGGGCGTGAACGAGATAACGACTACGCAGCAAGATACAAGCCTTAAAGTGGCCTTAGGTTTATCTAAGGTAAAACCTTATCAGGGTGCTGTGATCGGGAATTCCTATCGTTTAACCATTAATGATAATGTCGCAGGGACACAAGCGAATACGGACAATCCCTTCGTCAATAGTGTGAGCAATATCGATTTTCGTCGTAATGCCAATGGTGGCGGAGAGTTATTAGTTTATCTAAACAACCGCTCAGTGGCTGCCAACGTTGAACAAATTGGCGCTAAGTTAGAGGTACAACTCTATAACACAGACATTAAGAGTGACTTACTGTATGTGATGGATGTGCAAGACTTTTCAACTCCAGTAAAGAGTTTCGAAACTTTTAAGGAAGAGTTAACGACACGGATCTTGGTTGATGTTGCTGGTAACTATGAGTTCAACTATAAACAGGAAGATAAGTTGTTTAGGCTCTCAATCAACAAAGTTGAGCGGGTTGCGACAACAAAAGAAGTGAAAAAATATAACGGTAAAACCCTATCACTTAACTTCCAAAGTATCTCAGTTCGGACTGTATTGCAGATTATTGCCGATTATAACAATTTCAACCTTGTGACCAGTGATACGGTTGAAGGTGATATCACCCTAAGATTAGATGATGTGCCATGGGATCAAGCGTTGGATCTGATTCTACAGACTAAAGGATTAGATAAACGCATCGAAGGTAATATCTTGATGGTGGCTCCGAGTGAAGAGCTGGCTATCCGTGAGAGCCAAAATCTTAAGAATCAACAGGAGGTTAAGGAGCTTGAGCCACTTTACTCTGAATATTTGCAGATCAATTATGCCAAAGCTATCGATATAGCAGAACTCTTAAAGAGCGCGGATTCGAGTTTGTTGTCTCCGCGGGGATCCGTTGCGGTCGATGAGCGTACAAATACTGTGTTAGTTAAAGATACCGCCGAGACCATAGAGAATATTCATCGTTTAGTCGAAGTACTCGATATCCCTATTCGTCAAGTGTTGATCGAATCCAGAATGGTGACGGTAAAAGATGACGTTTCGGAGGACTTAGGTATTCGCTGGGGCGTTACCGACCAACAGGGAAGCAAAGGGACTTCAGGTTCACTTGAAGGTGCCGAAAGTATTGCCAATGGTACAGTGCCCTCCATAGATAATCGTTTAAATGTTAACTTGCCCGCGGCGGTGACTAATCCGACGAGCATTGCTTTTCACGTTGCTAAGCTTGCCGATGGCACTATTCTAGATCTAGAACTGAGCGCCTTAGAGCAAGAAAATAAAGGGGAAATTATTGCCAGCCCCCGCATTACGACTTCTAACCAAAAAGCGGCCTATATTGAGCAGGGGGTCGAGATCCCTTATGTACAGTCCACTTCAAGTGGTGCGACGTCGGTCACCTTTAAAAAAGCCGTGCTTTCCTTAAGAGTAACACCACAAATTACTCCCGATAATCGAGTGATCCTCGATCTTGAAATCACCCAGGATTCACAGGGCAAAACCGTAGATACTCCAACGGGGCCAGCGGTGGCGATCGATACTCAGCGTATCGGTACTCAAGTGCTAGTCGATAACGGGGAAACTATCGTTCTGGGGGGAATTTATCAACAGAACTTAATTAGCCGTGTCAGTAAAGTCCCTGTTTTGGGTGACATTCCGCTGGTCGGATTCTTGTTTAGAAACACGACAGATAAAAATGAACGTCAGGAGCTGCTCATTTTCGTAACGCCCAAAATTGTGGATGAGAAGCTCTAATCATTTGTTGTACATTGAATAAAGCCAGCAGCCTTTGCTGGCTTTATGGTGTCTGAAATACAATTCTGAGATAAATAGCGCACATGACTTGCCATAGTAGACCTTAAACTGAGATAATCCACGGTCAAGTCTCATAAGAGCAAGGTAACATATAGGTCGGCTTGATCATGAGTCGATATAGGCATACTTTTCAATAAGATTCAGACGTACAAGAAATGGCTGAAAAACGTAATATTTTTCTGGTAGGCCCTATGGGCGCAGGTAAAAGCACAATTGGTCGCCATCTGGCGCAAATGCTGCATTTAGAATTCCACGATTCAGATCAAGAGATTGAACAACGCACAGGTGCTGATATTGCTTGGGTGTTTGACGTCGAAGGTGAAGAAGGCTTCCGTCGTCGTGAAGCTCAGGTTATTGCTGATCTGTCTGAAAAACAAGGTATCGTCCTTGCCACCGGTGGTGGTTCAGTACAGAGCAAAGATATCCGTAATCATCTATCTGCGCGTGGCATTGTGGTGTATTTGGAAACCACTATCGACAAACAGGTCGCTCGTACTCAGAGGGACAAGCGACGCCCATTATTGCAAGTGGATGACCCACGAGAAGTGTTGGAGAATCTTGCAGAGATCCGTAACCCGTTGTACGAAGAGATTGCCGATGTGATCGTTAAAACCGATGATCAAAGTGCAAAGATCGTTGCAAATCAGATCATTGAGAAATTAGGTTTCTAGGCAGAATGATGAAACAAATTCAGGTTGATTTAGGTATACGTAGTTATCCCATTTATATTGGCCAGAGTTTGATGAGTGATGGCGGGACCTTGTCTCGCTACCTGCTTAAAAAACGTATTCTTATCGTCACCAATGAAACTGTCGCGCCTTTGTATCTCAAGCAGATACAAGAAACGATGGCTTCGTTTGGTGAGGTAGAGAGCGTAATCCTCCCCGATGGCGAACAATTCAAAGACTTAGCACATTTAGACGTTATTTTTACCGCATTATTGCAGCGAAACTATGGTCGAGATTCAGTGCTGGTGGCTTTGGGTGGCGGTGTGATTGGTGATATGACGGGATTTGCTGCCGCATGTTATCAGCGTGGGGTCGATTTTATTCAAATCCCTACAACCCTATTGTCGCAGGTGGACTCTTCCGTCGGCGGTAAAACAGCGGTTAATCATCCCCTAGGCAAAAATATGATTGGGGCCTTCTATCAGCCGCAATTCGTATTGATCGATACTCTCTGTTTACAGACCTTACCCGCACGTGAGTTTGCCGCAGGTATGGCTGAAGTGATTAAGTATGGCATCATGTGGGATAGTGATTTTTTTCAATGGCTTGAAAATAATGTACAAGCCCTAAAGCGCTTAGATACCGAGGCTCTGGTATATGCAATTTCCCGTTGCTGTGAGATCAAGGCTGATGTGGTGAGCCAAGATGAAACTGAGCAGGGAGTTCGTGCATTATTGAATCTAGGCCATACCTTTGGGCATGCAATTGAAGCCGAAATGGGCTATGGCAATTGGTTACATGGCGAAGCAGTTGCGGCTGGCACGGTCCTTGCTGCTCAAACGGCTAGGTCATTGGGACTGATTGATGAGTCAATTGTTTGTCGTATTACGCAATTGCTACAAGCCTTCGATCTTCCCGTGAGTGCGCCGGAATCTATGGGTTTCGACAGTTTCATTCAACATATGCGACGCGATAAAAAAGTGTTAGGTGGTCAGATTCGACTGGTGCTCCCGACTGCAATTGGTCAAGCGGACGTATTTAGTCAAGTCCCTGAATCTACCCTCGAACAGGTTATCCGCTGCGCATAAAAATTGTGTGGTGGGTGAGTGACGTTTCAGGGTTTGGTCTTGCTTCCTTCACAGGAAGCCCTCATACAAAGATTGCATCATAGTGCCAGTTATAGCGATCAGCTGCTGGTGCTTTCTGGTGGCCAAGGCTCAGGTAAAACCACACTCTTAACCGCATTAGCGACCGATTTTGATGAGTCAAATGCGGCATTAGTGATCTGCCCTATGCATGCCGATAATGCTGAAATTCGTCGCAAAATTTTAGTGCAATTGATCTCTTCCCCCATTTTTGACGACGAAATTCCCCTCGCAGAAACCTTATTGCGGGTGGCATCCACGCAAACCAAGCCCCTGCATATTATTATCGACGATGCTCATCTGCTTTCTAAAGAGTTGTGGGCCGAGTGCATCATTCTCAATCAGATCCAATGTGCGGGTAAGAATATTGCCGTGACATTGGCGGTACCACCGGTATTTTTAGCGGAATTATTGTCACAGTTGCCCGAGTCATTAAGGCGACAAGTGTTACCCGTGAGTATTGAATCGCTGAGTCTTCCCGAGCGTGAGGCGTTATATCAGACTTTGCTAAGGTGTAGTGAGCAAAACCCTTTTACTCCTAGGGATATAGTACGCGCTCAACTCGAAAAACAGACGGGCACACCGCAAGAGGTGATTAATTTGCTCGAGTTAGCGCTCCACGGCCAGCCAGAGAAAAAATCGCTGTGGACGCGATATAAAGTGGCATTCATCAGCATTGTGAGCGTGCTGGTGGCTTTGGTGATTTGGTTTGCTGTTACCCGACCATTTATTCCTGAGCCTCAGCCTAGTCTAGTGACTTACCCAGCAATTGACTCGCCCGCTTTTTTAGCTCTAGGTCAGCAGCGACTGGCACCTTATTTTGATCAGCGCTTAGAGTCATTTAAACTTTCTCAACAAAGGGACGATGCAATCGAAAAGGATCCCTTGGCGGATTTTCATGGTGAGGAACCTCAGGCTGATGCAGATGCGGCGACTGAGCCTCCAGTAGATGAGGCGAGCAGTAAAACCGAGAATGTCGAGCCCGCTACAACCCTAGATTCGTTCAAGCAAGCAGAAATCAAACTCGAACAAACTAAGGCCACAAATCCGTTAGATACTGCCGATACACTCCCAAAAACCGGTATTGCATCGGCTGAGGTTATACCATCCCAGAAACCCACTAAGGGTTACACCATACAGGTCGCAACGATTTCGCAATTAGATTCACTGTATCAGACCCTTAAAATGCTTGAAGGGGCAGAAGATGTGCGGGTCGCAAAGTATAAGCACCTTTGGGTTGTACTGGCGGGCAACTATAGTGATAGCAAATTAGCCCATGAGGCTGCGGCTAAGTTGACCAAACAGTATCACCTTGACTCACTTTGGGTAAGAAAATGGGCCGAATTGGGGGGATATCAGTTACAAGAAACATACCCAAATCGTGAAATCTCGGAATAAACAGAGTACAATCATGACCTTTATTTTTGTCGGCATTCATCAAGTTAAATGATAAAAAAACATAGAGCCTTCCTTAAATGGGCTGGTGGAAAATTTAAATTGGTGGATGAGTTGGCAAACTACTTACCCGCGGGCGATCGTTTGGTTGAGCCGTTTGTGGGCGCGGGTTCAGTATTCTTAAATACCGACTATCCCAGCTATTTGCTCTGCGATATCAATGAAGATCTGATTGAACTATACAAAATAGTGAAGGAAAGGCCCGCCGAGTACATTGACGCTGCTAAAAAGCTATTTGTCGATGAAATGAACCAAAAGGAAGCCTACTACCGAGTACGTAGTGACTTCAACAAATGTCGTGATCCTTTCCAGCGTGCAGTGTATTTCCTGTATTTAAACCGCCATGGTTTTAACGGCTTATGTCGCTATAACCGCAAGGGCGGTTTCAATGTGCCCTTCGGTTCATACAAAAAACCTTACTTTCCTGAGAAGGAGATTTGGGCCTTTTCAGAAAAAGCACAAAGTGCAGAATTTAAATGCATTAGTTACGAGCAAGCATTTGAACAGACTCGTACAGGCGATGTTATTTATTGTGATCCGCCCTATGCGCCATTATCGACAACCGCCAGCTTTACGACCTATGTAGGAGCAGGTTTTAGTTTAGATGATCAGGCGTTACTCGCCCGCCATTCCCGCCATACAGCACTGGAGCGCGGCATCCCTGTGTTGATCAGTAATCATGATATCCCCCTAACACGGGAACTCTACCGTGGTGCCCACCTTGCGAAGATCCAAGTGCAACGTAATATCAGCCAAAATGGCAATAGCCGCAATAAAGTGGATGAGCTAATGGCCTTGTACGATGAAAACTATGATCTGCAGGATGAGTGAGTTCAGTGGGTTAATTTTTTATGAAGAACTCTAGTTAAGTATCTGACTAACAAGCAATATCAAACTAACGACTAAGGTTATCGCTAGCATAATCCCCATAATGATATAGGGCAGAGGCGAATGAGTTTGGAAATCCTTTTGGCGATTTTCATTGGATTGCACCCCGAAAAAAGCGGCTAAGGTGCTATAGAATACCTGCCAGATGCGCCTAAACATTAATAGGAAAGTTGTGAGTTGGTGGGTTTCATATCATCAATAGGTTTATCTTGATGACCGTGTAACAGCTCGAGTAGATCGACGAAATGGAACTGGCTCGAACGATTCTTGCCCGTGAGCCAAGTTTTCCAGCTTAACGCTTGGGCTTGATTAGCACAGCGATTATTTGGGTGGCTGCTAGGTAACGTATTGTTGTAGCGGGTTTCGCTACTGCATGCGCAGGCAGTGTTATCAGTACTTACGGCCAGTTTTTCAACACCAAACGCTAAGGTGGCGACTACCATTGCAGTAAACGCCAACATCATGGATGACTTAAAGGTCACCGAGCCTAAAATGTGAGAAAACCGAGTTAACTGCCCTTTCATGATACTTCCCTTGAAATCTTCTAGGTGCACATTAGCGACTCGAGTATAACAAATCCGCTTAGTTTATGAACAATAATTTATCAATCCGCATTAAAATCTTCACATAATTTAGCCTCAACCATGGCCTAGTAGTGGCATATTCATACAAGAAGGCGCCATATGTAATGTTTTACGGGCATTTAGCGTGAGGCGAATCGTCATAAATGTGGCTTAGACTATAGAGGCTTAACGCCGCTAAGGGTAAAATAAGGCACTTTTTATCCATTTGCAGCGAGTGTGTTATGCGTCCATTCTTAATTGCTCCATCAATTTTATCCGCCGATTTTGCCCGTTTAGGGGATGATGTTAAAGCCGTATTAGATGCGGGCGCTGACGTAGTGCATTTTGATGTGATGGATAATCATTATGTGCCTAACCTGACGATTGGCCCTATGGTGTGTAAAGCCCTACGTGATTATGGCATCACCGCCGATATCGATGTGCATCTTATGGTGAAACCGGTCGACCGTATCGTGCCTGATTTTGCTAAGGCCGGTGCTTCTATTATTACCTTCCACCCTGAAGCCTCAGAGCATGTCGATCGCACACTGCAGCTGATCAAAGAATCAGGCTGTAAGGCAGGCTTAGTGTTTAACCCTGCGACTCCGCTGCATTATCTTGACCATGTGATGGATAAACTCGATGTCATCCTCTTGATGTCGGTGAATCCTGGCTTTGGTGGCCAATCTTTTATTCCTTCGACGCTAGATAAGCTGCGCCAAGTACGTGCACGTATTGATGCCAGTGGTTTCGACATTCGTTTAGAAGTCGATGGCGGCGTTAAGGTCGACAATATCGCTGAAATCGCTGCGGCGGGTGCGGATATGTTTGTGGCGGGTTCTGCCATATTTGGCAAGCCAGATTACAAAGCCGTAGTTGATGAAATGCGTACTGAACTGGCTAAAGTTGGGGCTTAGGATATGTGGGATCAGATTAAAGCCATAGCATTTGATCTCGATGGCACCCTTATCGATAGTGTGCCAGATCTTGCGGTTGCCACTCAGGAAGCCTTAGCCGAATTAGGTTTGACGACTTGCTCAGCAGAGCAAGTGCGCACTTGGGTGGGTAACGGTGCCGAGATGTTGATGCGCCGCGCTATGACCAATGCACTCGGTGCCGACGTCGAGCAGGCTGCACTCGATGCTGCTATGCCGGTTTTTATGCATCATTATCAAGAGAATCTTGAGAAACACAGTGCGCTCTATGCCGATGTCCATCAAGTGCTGCAAACCTTGTTTGATGCAGGCTTTAAGCTGGCCGTTGTCACCAATAAACCCTATCGCTTTACGTTACCCTTGCTCGAAGCCTTCAAGATAAACGACTTTTTCAGTTTGGTATTAGGTGGTGATTCGCTATCGAAGATGAAGCCCGATCCTTTACCGCTGCAGCATCTGCTTAGGGAGTGGCAGTTAGATAAAGCGGAGTTATTGATGGTAGGTGACTCTAAAAATGACATTTTAGCGGCGAAAGCGGCAGGTGTTGCATCAATCGGCTTGACCTATGGCTATAACTACGGTGAAGATATTGGGCTCGCAGGCCCAGATGCCGTCTGTGAGCAATTTAACGATATTTTGAACTGGATAAACCCAACAAAGCGTTAATTTAATCGATTCTTTTTATTTATAGATAGTGGAGCAATGACGTAATGACCAAACCCATAGTACTCAGCGGTGCACAGCCGTCCGGCGAATTAACCATAGGTAACTACATGGGTGCATTGCGTCAATGGGTTGCGATGCAAGATAGCCACGACTGCCTGTATTGTGTGGTCGACTTGCATGCTATTACCGTGCGCCAAGATCCTAAGGCGCTGCGAGAAGCCTGTTTAGATACTTTAGCCCTGTATTTGGCCTGTGGCGTCGATCCTAAAAAGAGCACAGTGTTTATCCAGTCACAGGTACCGCAGCACACCCAATTAGGTTGGGCATTAAACTGCTACACCCAAATGGGTGAATTGAGCCGCATGACGCAGTTTAAGGATAAGTCACAAAAGCACGCTAACAACATCAACGTGGGTCTGTTTGGTTACCCTGTGCTGATGGCGGCGGATATTCTGCTGTATCAAGCGAACGAGATCCCCGTTGGCCAAGATCAGAAGCAACATCTTGAATTAACGCGCGATATCGCTACTCGCTTCAACAATGCCTACGGTGATACTTTCACCATTCCTGAGCCATTTATTCCTGAGCATGGCGCTAAAGTGATGTCATTGCAGGAGCCGTTGAAGAAGATGTCTAAGTCAGACGAAAATCGTAACAACGTTATCGGCCTACTCGAAGATCCCAAATCCGTGCTGAAAAAACTGAAAAAAGCCATGACTGACAGCGATGAGCCGCCAGTCGTGCGTTTCGATATGGACAATAAGCCGGGCGTGTCCAACCTGTTAAGTCTCATGTCGGGTGTGACGGGGCAAAGTATTGCCAGCCTAGAAGCCGAGTTTGAAGGCAAGATGTACGGCCATTTGAAGGTCGCCGCTGGTGAAGCTGTTGTGGGCATGTTAGAGCCACTGCAAGAGCGTTACCGCACAATTCGTGCCGATCGTGCTTACTTAGATCAAGTGATGAAAGCGGGCGCCGAGAGTGCACAGGCTCGCGCTGCAGTGACGCTGAAAAACGTCTATGAGAAGATTGGTTTATTAGTCTAATCAATCGATATCGATAAACTAAGCCGACGTCGCGTCGGCTTTTTTGTGCCTGTACGTTAAGCCTGGGATTTTAGCCAAGAGGAGAAGGCGGCAATCGCAGGCTCAGATAGGCGGCGCTGTTTACAGAAGAAGGTAAATTCAAATCCCGTATGCACATCGGGTAGATTCACAGCAACCAGTCGTCCGGTTTCAATATCTCCCGCCACCATAAAATCGGGGGCGAGTGCGACACCTTGGCCCGCGATCGCGGCTTCAATCGCCATCACTATGTGGCTAAATATATGTTGCTGCTCATTATTGAGCGGAATAGCATGGGCCGATGACCACTTGCGCCAGTCGAGCCCGAGTGGGCCTTCATCCACAACCAATAAAGCCTGTTGCTGAAAATTAGCTAGGCTGATATCACGCCATTTAGGGTAAAGAGTGGGACTGCAGACGGGGATTAAGCGTTCCTTATGCAATAATTGTTGCCAATATCCCCGCAGATCCAGCTTGCTGGCGATAAAGATATCCGCAGAGCTAGTGCTTAAGTCGGGATCTTGGGTGATCATTTCGAGGCGGATCTTCACACTTGGATATTGGCGGCGAAAATCCGCTAGGCGCGGTATCAACCACTTGACCGCAAATGAGCTATATACGGCTAAACAGAGTTGCTGGTTGGGCGTGTCACGCAGCTTAAGATTGAGATCGCCTAAATCATTGAAAATCCGCTCTAACTCAATAAATAAACTCTGGCCCTTTGGGGTGAGCTGCAACTTACGGCCCTGGCGATCAAAGAGTTGTTCAGCAAAATATTCTTCCAGTACCCGCACTTGGTGGGATACAGCGCTTTGGGTGATGCACAGTTCATCCGCTGCCTTAGAAAAATGCTGCTGCCTCGCGGCGGCCTCAAAGACCTGTAGTGCGCGTAATGGAGGAAGTTTTCTCATGTTTTTCAATATATAAAAAATTTAGTATGAATTTAATTCATTCAGCATGAGAAAGCATCATTTCAGCTTACCTTTTGTGGGCTCTATCATGCAGCCATTGAAATTTATGGATGTTATAAAATGCAGCGCTCTATAGTTATCAGTTTGATTTTATTGATAGTGGGTAATCTATTTAGCGCGTTCTACGATGTATCGATCAAGTGGTTACCGGACGATGCCAATGCCGCCACTTTCCTGCTGGTAAGGCAAATCAGCTCAGTATTTATGTTGTTGCCTGTGTGGCTATATGCACAGAGGCCAATGACTACCCATATTTCAGTTCACCTTTGGCGTGCCAACATAGGCTCAGTTGGCGCGCTTTTTTTAATTATCGGTTTAATGGCGTTGCCGCTCGCCACTGTGAGTTCGTTGTTTTACTCGGCGCCCCTGATGATTATGCTAATGGGCTATGGGTTTCTTAAGGAGCGCATTACCACGGGGCAGGTCATCTGTGCCTTATTGGGCTTCGTTGGGATCTTGATTATTCTGCGCCCAAGCGAGATGAATTGGTTTGGTCTGGCGGTGCTGTTTTCGGCTTTTACCTTTGCTGTGAACCAACTTACCTTAAAAAAGGTGCCCAATACTGAGCATCCGGTGCTTACCCTCATGCTCTATAACTTGCTCGGCATTCCGGCAACCTTACTGATCGCTGCCTTCCAAGGTTTGCAGGGGATGAGTTGGGAATTACTAGCTATCGCCTTGCTCAGCAACGCCTTTTTATTAATTTACCACTGGTTTTGCGTACTGGCCTACCGTAAGGCACAGGCGAGTGATATTGCGATTGCAGAATATACAGGATTGTTATTTATCGTATTTTTGGGTTGGTTACTGTTTGATGAATGGCTGGATAGCTTGAGTTGGTTCGGCGCCGCGCTAATAGTGTTACCGTCGTTATTTTTACCTTGGATAGGTAGGCTAATGGCCCAGCAGCCTAAGGTTATCGAAGGTTTACGAGCCGAGCCCTTAGCTATTGAGGGGGGTGAGCCCAAGCGCTAAACGCTTAGGCTTAACCGAGATTATTCGACGTATTCGAAGACTTTAACCACTTTACGTACGCCCGCAGTATTACGGGCGATATCGACGGCTAAATCCGCCTGTGAGCGGTGGATAAGCCCAAGCAGGAAGACCTCCCCATTTTCAGTGATCACTTTGATGCGGGTAACATCCAACTGTTTCTCGTTGAGCATGCGCCCCTTTACCTTAGTCGTGACCCAAGTGTCATTGCTGCGGGTAGTAAAGGAGGTGGGATTACCAATACGGATTTGATTGTGGATCTTGCCGCCAAGCTTAAGATCCTGCACGACTTTTATCGCCTTATCCCTGAGCATAGAGTTCGGGGCTTGGCCTATCATAAGCACATTGCCATTCACCGATACACCCGTGATATTGGTTAGTTTTTTAAGATCTTCTTGCTCCAGCAGTGCGCTAGTGATCTTAAAATCCGTGTTGGTGTCATCGAGTTGCGTTTTTACGGTACGCTCATCATTGGCCATCATGGCGCCGCTCACAGCGCCCACCATAACGGCACCAGCGCAGCCCTGCAGCAGCAAGCAAACCATTAATAACGGGGCAGCGTGCCTCATTGTTGCTCATCCTGTGGGAAAAGCGTGCGGTCGATATTGTCACACAGGCAATGGATCACTAGCAGATGCACTTCTTGAATTCGGGCCGTAACATTGGAAGGCACACGGATTTCTACATCGCCAACACTCAATAAACCCGCCATCGCGCCGCCATCTTTACCCGTGAGGGCGACTATGGTCATATCGCGGCTGAGGGCCGCTTCCATGGCTTTGATCACGTTACCAGAGTTACCGCTGGTGGAAATGGCTAACAGGATATCACCAGGTTGGCCTAGGGCTAAGATTTGCTTTGAGAAAATCTCATTATAGCTATAGTCATTTGCAATGGCCGTGATGGTCGATGTGTCGGTTGACAGGGCAATGGCTGGTAAGGGTGGACGCTCAATCTCGTAGCGGTTTAATAGCTCGGCCGAGAAGTGCTGCGCATCGCCGGCACTGCCGCCGTTGCCACAGGCGAGGATTTTATTGCCGCCCAAAAGACAGTGCACCATCATTTCGGCCGCTTTGGCGATGGATTCTGGCAGTGCTTCGGCTGCATCGATTTTAGTCTGGATAGATTCAGTAAAGCTGTCTTTAATGCGTTCTAACATGGATACATCCTTTCAGGATAAAGTGTTGCTATCATGCCATATTTCCACCGGGGAGTTGAGGCATAAGCGTTAAAAAATAATTCATCTGTGACGTTCAAAAGGCATCGACCAGCCATTGGATTTGCCCCTCATCCATGGCGACAACATCAAAACGGCAGGGGACGTCGAGTCGTTGAATTTGCAAATAATGGCTAGCAGCCTTACGAATTCGGCCGATTTGGGCCTTGCTCAATGCCTGCAATGCACCACCGAATTGGTTTGCCGAGCGGTATTTCACTTCAACAAATACCCAATACTTCTGATGGCGCATCACTAAATCAATTTCACCGAAGGGATAGCGGACATTGCGCTCGACAAAGGTTAACCCTTGTTGTTCAAGGTAACGTTGGGCGAGTGTTTCTGCCTGCTGTCCGGGTGTCATAGTTGACGAAAACTGCCTCTCTGATAACGTCCCCAGCTTAATTGACGGTTGAGGACCCCATCGGGATTAACCGATAAGACACCGCTACGACCGTTAAACTGGAAGCCGGGGAATGAGCGCATTTGGGCGAGTTTGCTGATCAAGTCCATTGAATCATAACCCATGATAAACAAGCGCTTTTGACCGTTATTCCAGCCTGACCATAGGGTTTTGACCATCAGGTTTTCTTCGCCATTTTGCATTAACCAAGGGGCATCGCTCATGGTTAAGTTATTTAAATCCTGCGAAGTTTGGCTCGATTCGTTATCGATACGGCTACGGCTAGAGGTGTACAAAGGCACTGGCTGAGTAAAGACGCTAAAGTTGACATCGATAAAGGCTTTTAGCAGGGTTAACTCCTGCGGCGTCGAGATCATATAAATAGCATCGATATCTTGGCGCGAGCGAAAATCGGCCTGTACTGAGTTGCCGAGTAGCTCCTTGATGCGCGCTATGCGAGCCTGACTGTCCCGTACCCCTAGGGCATCTTGTACCGTGGTTTTCATCTTATCGCCGCCATCGTAGTAATAGACTTCGATGGCGGTGTCACTCTTTTTCTTCCACGCCTGAATAAAACTCTCGGCCATACGTTTACCTATGGCATCGTTGCTGGCAAGCAGTAGCGGCATGGTTACGCCATCTTGGTACATGCGAGTGGCGGCATCGGCCGCTTCCTGTGCGGGGGAGAGTGCAAAGTAAAACTTATTGATATCAGGGACGAACTTGTCGGTCTGATTTAAAAATAGTTGCGGAATTGGCGCAGTCGGTGCGGTGTTTGCAGCCCCTGTCGCCGCTGTTGCCACGGTACTTGCCGTGGTGTTCAGTGCCAATAGCTGATCGATTTCATTCGCCAGCAAGGGACCGATGATAAATTCCGCGCCCGCGGTGACCGCTTGCTGATAGGCTGCCGTGGCATCGTTGGCCGTGTCGTAAAAATTCACTGAAACTTGCTCATTAGGCTTCGCTAAGTAACTGGCCAAAATACCCTGGCGAATCGCATTGGCGGCGGTGGCTCTCGATCCAGTCAATGGCAAGAGCACTGCAATATTCTTGGGTGTAAATGGCTTAGCGTTTAACGCTCGATCTAAATCGGCGGGTAGTTTGGCTGCGGCAGGATGGTAAGGGTTTTGTTTCTGCCATTCGCCTAAGTAACGGACAAGCTGATTGGGATCCACCGCATAATGCTTCGCAATATAGGCAAGTTGTAACCAACCGGCAAAGATGGGGCTTTTAGCATCCTGAGTAAAAGTCTGCAGGGTTTGCTCATGCATAGGTTGTAATACTTGCCAAATTTGGTTGTTAACCTCATTGGCCTCGGCGGGGGGTAAATAGCTGGTCAATAAACTTAGCTCGCGTACTTGCTCAATCGGCTGTTTATTTAACTGATATAAATGGGCTTTAAATTGATGATAGGCGGCCATTTGCCAGCCGGGTAACACCCAAGAGCTTGGATAGTTAAGTGTATTAAGGGCATCGAGGTAAGTCGATGTGTGCTCCAGCCCCCGGGCCGTGAGGTATTTATGCTCGGCCAATAGGATTGGGCTCTGGGTTAAACTGGGCAATATCGACTTAAGCAGCTTTTGCGCGGCGGCATAATCGTTGGCATTGATATAGGCATGCGCCGCCAACAGTAGGTTAGTATCGCGCTGCTGTGGATCTTTGCTGTTGCTTGCCTGTGCTAAATACACATTGGGCGCCAAAGGTGCAGAAGCTAACGAGGAGGCCGCTGTGGGGGCTGTACCCGTCGAGGTAGTGGGCGCTTGAGTGCCACAACCCGCCAAAACTGCCGATAAAATGGCCACGGAAATAAACTTAGTTGTATTCAGGCTTTTTAACACTGGGCTTCACTCTGGTAAGATGCTGCCTCTAGTTTAACCTTCTCTCGCGCTTGACGAAAGTCTTGGCACTGTCATTACAGAGGTATATATGGACCAAAGCGTCGCACTCTACATAGTTCCCACTCCCATAGGTAATTTGGGCGACATGAGTTCACGGGCCATAGAGGTGCTAAATCAGGTTTCGTTGATCGCCTGTGAAGACACGCGCCACAGCGGCAAGTTACTGAGCCATTTTGGTATCACCACTAAAACTATTGCGCTTCACGACCATAACGAACGCGCTCGTGCCCAGTGGATTGTGGATCAGCTTGCGGCGGGACAATCGATTGCCCTGATTTCCGATGCGGGCACGCCGTTGATCTCCGACCCCGGTTATCATCTCGTGTCCCATGTACGTCAATCGGGTTTTAATGTGATTCCATTACCGGGTCCCTGCGCCGCGATTACGGCGTTGAGTGCCTCGGGTTTGCCGTCCGATCGTTTTTCCTTCGAAGGATTCTTACCCTCAAAGGAAAAAGCCCGCGCCGACAAGTTATTAGAACTAAAAGAAGATCCGCGCACGCTGATTTTTTATGAATCACCACACCGTATCGAGCACAGTCTAACGACTATGGTCGAGGTGCTCGGCGGCGATCGCCATGTGGTGATGGCGCGGGAAGTCACTAAAACCTTTGAAACTTTTCTATCGGGTCCCGTTTCAGAAGTGCTGGCCACCGTGAGTACCGATCCCAATCAGCAAAAGGGTGAAATAGTACTGATGGTGCACGGTTATCATCTCAATGATGATGAAGCCATTCCCACGGTTGCCATTAACACCCTAAAACTTCTTTGCGAAGAATTGCCCCTTAAAAAAGCCGCAGCCATTGCCGCGCAGATTCACGGTCTTAAAAAGAACGCCCTGTATAAATACGGTTTAGAGTCTGATTTATAAGCGGATCTTACAGATAGGCGCACACCGGCAGGATTAACAGTGGTGCGCGTAGAATGCTTAGGCTATAATCCGCGCCGAGTTGGCCAGACAGTCGCCGCGTTCGCAAGAACGGGGAGGAAAGTCCGGGCTTCAAAGAGCGGGGTGCCAGGTAACGCCTGGGCGGTGTGAACCGACGACAAGTGCAACAGAGAGGAGACCGCCATCCTAGCCTCGGCTAAGGTGGTAAGGGTGAAAGGGTGCGGTAAGAGCGCACCGTGCGGCTAGCAATAGTCCGTAGCAAGGTAAACTCCACCCGAAGCAAGACCAAATAGGGTTCCGTATGGCGTGGCTCGCGTTGGAACCGGGTAGGTCGCTTGAGCCTGTGAGCGATTGCAGGCCTAGATGAATGACTGTCCAAGACAGGACCCGGCTTATCGGCCAACTCAAACCTTTCGATATAGAAGGCCTCGCAGCGATGCGAGGCCTTTTATTTTACCGATGTACTACAAACTGAGCTACAAACACTTCCCTATACCTTTCAGCGGAATGGGATCTATTACTTGCGGTATCGCGTTCCAAAGCTTGTGTGAGAAGCAACAGGCCTTCAACCCATCATTCGACAGAGCCTACCTAAAAAATCCCCAAGAAATGATAATAAACTCACTGTGATAACCTTTTGAACGTTCTATAAGATATTCAGTTTTATAGGAAATTAATTAGACCATGCTTAATTTGTGAAACACAGCAAGGCAGTGGGTGATAAAAATTAGCAAATTGGAGGAATTGATTAAATTTTGTGATATCACCCCAGTAAAATGACTGTAATCGGCAGTAAGATGCGCTCTACATTGGGTTAAAACTTGGTTAAATCCCGGTTAATATAGATGCAGGGTGAATAAGATGCGCCATATAAGTCTACTACTAATACCCACAATACTCCTTAGCGCTTGTGGTGGCTCAGATAGTTCAAACGACCCCATCGCAGACGCTAAAGTCGGTACTGTTAATATTGCAATATCAGACTCTCCGATGAGCGAAGTCAGTAAGGTCGAGCTGGTACTCGACCAACTTGTCATGACCGATGAGCATAACCATGTTTACACCTATGATATGGGCCATCAGAGATTTAATCTGCTCGATTATCCGGGTATGGCAAGTCATAAGGTGATTAGCGATTTGCAGCTACCCGCAGGTCATTACCATAGTGTGCACTTTACGTTAGTCAATGGTGATGAGGCCGATGGTTGTGCGATTGAAAATGGCCATGGACGATTGCCATTAATGGTAGAAGATGGCCACCTTCCGCTACGTGATTTTGTGCTCAATGAGCACGATAATCTATCCTTTACAATGGAGATAGATCTTTATCGATCAATGCACTTTAGCGATCACCAATACCAGCTTAATCATAATGGGATCTACTCGGTCGATGATCGATATATGGGTCACTTGAATGGCGAAATGGACCCACAATGGATCGCCGACTGCGAAATAGCTAATGCAGCTAAGGCTCCTTTTGGCGGTCAGTTTTATCATATGGCTTATCTTTACCAAGACAATGTCACCGGTATTGAGCAGATGGCAGATATCAGATCCGATAAAACCGATGGAAAATTTTCACCGGTTGCCGTATCGCCGATCCACCAAGATAGGAATGGCGACTGGTCCTTTGCTATAGGGTATCTACCCGTGGGGAACTATCGTGTCGGTTATACCTGTCTAGGCCATTTGGATGATCCCGCTCAAGACGATATTCATCAGAGTCAATTTAGCCTATTTAAGGATGCAGGTTCAGTGGCCATAGCAGAAGGGGGGCAAGCAACGACCCATAGATGTGGTAATGGACATGGTGGTCGCGGTTAGCACTAAAAACCTATTTTAGATTCAGGACCGAGTTAAGTCGCCTTATTGGGATAGTAAATTACTACATCTTGCGCTCTTGTTACTTAGGCTTTTTTGACTAACATAGCTGTTCATTCGTCTTCTTGTGAGTGCAGCATTGATAAAGTAGATGTCGTCGGTGCGTTTATAGTGGCACTGCAAATGAGGCTAAAATGCCGTGAGTCACTGGGAAAATAATGACAATCAATATGCGCAATGCATAAAAAAGCCCCGATAATTCGGGGCTTGATCATTTGCGAGTAAAGATTACAGGCTGTAGTACATTTCAAACTCTAATGGATGAGTTGTACGTGCAACACGTTCAGCTTCAGCGGTTTTCAGTGCGATATAAGATTGGATGAAATCTTCACTGAACACGCCGCCTTTAGTCAGGAACTCATGGTCAGCTTGCAGGTTTTCAAGGGCGTTTTCTAATGAAGTGGCCACCTGTGGGATTTCAGCCGCTTCTTCCGCTGGCAGATCGTACAAGTCTTTGTCCATCGCTTCGCCTGGGTGGATCTTGTTTTGAATACCATCAAGACCAGCCATCAGCAACGCTGCGAAACCTAAATATGGGTTTGCATGTGGATCAGGGAAACGTGCTTCGATACGGCGGCCTTTAGGGCTTGGTACCACTGGAATACGGATTGATGCAGAGCGGTTACGGGCAGAGTAGGCCAACATAACGGGTGCTTCAAAATGTGGCACTAAACGCTTGTAAGAGTTAGTGCTTGGGTTAGTGAAAGCGTTCAGCGCGCGGGCGTGCTTGATGATACCACCTATGTAGTACAGAGCCGTTTCACTTAAACCCGCGTATTTGTCGCCAGCGAACAGGTTAACACCGTCTTTGGCTAAAGATTGGTGCACGTGCATGCCGCTACCGTTGTCGCCAACGATGGGTTTAGGCATGAAAGTCGCTGTTTTGCCGTAGGCATGTGCCATGTTGTGCACTACATACTTCAGAATTTGGATTTCGTCCGCTTTCTTAGTCAGAGTATTGAAGCGAGTTGCAATTTCGTTTTGACCCGCAGTCGCCACTTCATGGTGATGCGCTTCAACCACTTGGCCCATGTCTTCGAGCACTAAACACATAGCGCTACGTAGGTCCTGTGATGAGTCAACTGGCGCAACGGGGAAGTAACCGCCTTTAACGAATGGACGGTGACCTGTGTTGCCGCCTTCGTAGCTAGTGGCAGAGTTCCAAGCCGCTTCTTTAGCGTCGATCTTAACGAAACAACCTGACATGTCAGTACCGAAACGGACATCGTCAAACAGGAAGAATTCGGGTTCTGGGCCAATCAATACTGTGTCAGCAATACCGGTAGAGCGTAGGTATTCTTCCGCTTTTTTAGCGATAGAACGTGGGTCACGGTCGTAACCCGTCATAGTGCCTGGCTCGAGAATGTCACAGCGGATCAGTGCAGTGGTTTCTTCGGTGAATGGGTCTAATACAAAAGTGGTTGGATCTGGCATCAGCACCATGTCTGATTCGTTAATGCCTTTCCAGCCAGCGATTGAAGAGCCGTCAAACATTTTGCCGTCTTCGAAGAAATCAGCATCTACCTGATGAGCAGGAATAGATACGTGCTGCTCTTTACCTTTAGTGTCGGTAAAACGTAAATCAACAAACTTAACTTCTAATTCTTCAAGTTGCTTTAAAACTGATTCAACTGACATTCTCAAGTCTCCGGTAGGGTAAAGGGATGCCCCTCTTATAATCTTTTAGCCCAAGTGTATTTTCCTGAGCCAAACTTACGAGCTATAAAGCGATATTTATGCCAACAATTTAAGATGCTGATAATTAATGAATATAAACTTTAATGCACTAAACTGATGTTATGCGTGCACCTATATGGTGCATTTGTTTGTTACATTTTGGTGCAGCAATCCATTTTGGTGCGCACTGCAACCTAGGGTAAAATCCTATAGGTGCCGATTTTTTATTGGGTAGCCCTGCTGTAACTGCGACCACCTGATATGGCATCAAATTGTACCCATTAGCGCCGCCAGCCTAGATAAAGCACAATGAATCTAGCATATTATAAGGAATGCCCTTGAGTGGTTAATTTTTATCTTTTAGGAAAAAGTTTCTGGCGCTAATACTGTCATAAAACAGTGCGAATTTAAGGTGCTATGGTCACGGATCCTGACGGCACAATCCTATCCCATTGTTGTTTTAGTTCGATAACTAAAATAGCCGGGGGGCTTATACCAATCACATTAAATATCTAATCAGTTCAGAGCCTCACAGGCATCTTAATCCAAGGCGCATTGACGCAGAGATGGTCATTCCCTTTTAAGTCAATGCAACACGGGAGTGGGGTGCCTGTGTGGCTCCCGAAGGGCGGGTTTCAACGCGCTTTATACTGCGTTCAAGGCTTTCGACAGAGCACCACTATGCCTTCAAGCCTTCGCCTTGTCTAAAGCGCGTTGAACTCCCGCTGAATGAACAGATATTTAATACGATTGGTATTATTGGTGCGTTAGCGGTGCGTCAAGGCACATTGTTTTATAAGTGTTCAAAAATAATCCTGTGCGCCAAGGCCGCTCTGGAGTAGAATGGCACGCTTTTTTATGGCGACTCAACGTAGATTGCTATAACGAATATTGTAATATCCCTATTTTTGTTTGATGGTAAGAGGTTTATCCGTGCTAGAGAATTTACGTAACATCGCCATTATTGCACACGTTGACCATGGCAAAACGACCCTGGTAGACAAGTTGCTGTCGCAATCAGGAACCCTTGCAACCCGGGGAGAAGCTACTGAGCGGGTGATGGACTCCAACGATCTTGAGAAGGAACGTGGGATCACGATTCTGGCAAAGAATACTGCCATCAAGTGGAACGATTACCGCATTAACATCGTTGATACCCCAGGCCACGCCGACTTCGGTGGTGAGGTTGAGCGTGTTCTGTCTATGGTTGACTCAGTATTATTGCTGGTTGATGCCGTTGATGGTCCAATGCCACAGACTCGCTTCGTAACCAAGAAAGCGTTCGCCCAAGGCCTAAAGCCAATCGTTGTTATTAACAAGATTGACCGTCCCGGTGCGCGCCCTGATTGGGTTATCGACCAAGTGTTTGACCTGTTCGACAACTTAGGTGCGACCGACGAGCAATTAGATTTCCCAATCGTTTACGCCTCTGCGTTAAACGGTTTTGCAACTTTAGATCCAGATGTCGTCAGTGAAGATATGACGCCACTGTTCCAAACTATCGTTGAAAAAGTCTCTTTCCCAGATGCTGACGCCGATGGCGCGTTCCAGATGCAAATTTCACAGCTGGATTACAACTCATACGTCGGTGTTATCGGTGTGGGTCGTATCAACCGTGGTAGCATCAAAACTAACCAACAAGTGACTATCATCGGTGCCGATGGTAAGACGCGTAACGGTAAAATGGGCCAAGTATTAGGTTACATGGGTCTAGAGCGTACCGAAGTTGAAGTTGCTAACGCCGGCGACATCGTTGCGATTACTGGCTTAGGTGAGCTTAAGATTTCTGACACTGTGTGTGCAGCTGGTAATGTTGAAGCTATGCCACCCCTGTCAGTTGATGAGCCTACACTGACCATGACTTTCCAAGTCAACACTTCACCTTTCGCAGGTAAAGAAGGTAAGTATGTAACTTCACGTAATATTCTTGAGCGTCTGCAACAGGAATTAGTCCACAACGTGGCACTGCGTGTTGAAGAAACCGATAGCCCAGATCGCTTCCGCGTATCGGGCCGTGGTGAATTACACTTATCTATCCTGATCGAAAACATGCGTCGTGAAGGTTATGAATTAGCGGTATCACGTCCAGAAGTTATTCTGAAAACCATCGATGGCGAACTGTGTGAACCATTCGAAACATTAACTGTTGACGTTGAAGAAGAAGATCAAGGCACAGTGATCGAGAAGCTGGGTACCCGTAAAGCTGAAATGAAAGATATGCAGCTTGATGGTAAAGGTCGTGTACGTATCGACTTCATCATCCCAAGCCGTGGCTTAATCGGTTTCCAAACTGAGTTCTTAACTGCGACTTCAGGTACAGGTTTAATCTACCACTCGTTCGACCATTACGGTCCACATAAAGGTGGCGATATTGGTCAACGCGCTAACGGTGTATTGATCTCTAACGCAACGGGTAAGGCTCTGACCTTCGCACTGTTTGGTCTACAGGACCGCGGTCGTCTCTTTATCGGTCATGCCGCCGAAGTATACGAAGGCCAAGTGGTTGGTATCCACGCTCGCTCAAACGATCTAACAGTTAACTGTTTGAAAGGTAAGCAGCTGACCAACATGCGTGCCTCTGGTACTGACGAAGCGCAAGTACTGACTACGCCAATCACAATGACGCTTGAGCAAGCGCTTGAGTTCATCGATGATGACGAATTGGTTGAAGTAACACCTAAGAGCATTCGTGTTCGTAAGAGACACTTGACCGAAAACGATCGTAAGCGCAATAACCGCGGTTAATGATGGTTGCGGCTGAAATACCAGCCGTTCTGTTAATAAAAAGCCCCGCTGAGTTTCCTCAGCGGGGCTTTTTTGCCTTCTTATCTGGTTGGCAAAGATTAATAGGTAGAGTTCGACTAAAAGCGACCCTGTGTCACTAATCTCAAAAACAGATTGGTGCAAGCTATAAAACTCGCTTTATACCAATCGAATTAAAAGTAGTTAGTCTAAATTTTATACTCCAGAACCCTAAGCCTAAGTTTATAGGTGCAAATAGCTGTGCTTCTTTATGCTAATGGCCAACCCTATCAATCATTTGGATAAGTTCCATTCGAATACTATCCGGTGTTTGGCTATGCCAGAATCCGCCTAAATAACTGATCAGTGGCAGGGCAAATAAGGCCAGTAGCATCAAGGTTAACAGTCCTTTGTGGCTTAATCTGCGACCCGATTTGAGGCTAAAGCTGAGCGCGGCGGACTTAGGACAAGCAGCAACGCAGCGCATACAGGCCTGGCATTCATCGCTGCGAACCGTGCTTTGGGTGTGCACAATAATATTCGCAGGACAGGCACGGGTGCATTTGTCGCACTTCATCCCTTTCGCTTCGATCAGGCAGTGCTGGGTATTGCGGCGGATTTTAAGTGGACTGGCGAAACTTAACAGCCCAAGCATGGCGCCGTAGGGGCACAAATAGCGGCAAAAACCTTGGCGTCGCCATGCTGCTAAGGCGAGGATAAGGCCAAAGCACACTAAGGTAATCAGCCCTGGGGTGACAAAGAATAACGCCATCTTCAAGTCGGCAATCTTGTGATAATTGCCCTGCAGATAATAGGGAATGGACTCGCTCGGCATGCCGATAACAATATAACAAAGTGCCAGTAATAACAGATATTTAAGCATGCGCAGTGGCCAATCTAGCCAGGCTGGTGGGGCTAATTCTGCCTTGATAAAGCGCTTTCTTAGGGCATATAAATATTCCCCAGCCAGACCTAAAGGGCAGGCCCAGCCGCAAAAGGCTCGCTTGCAGAGTAAACCTGTGAGCAATACCGCTGCGAGCAATACCGCCGCTGCGGGGTGGGTTTGATCCCATAAGTTCAGGCTAATAATGGCTTTTAATTCAATACCACCCGCTATGGGTAAGAAGGCATCGCCTACATCGGGACGCATTAACCAAGGGGTTACTCCCTGCTTAAGCTGTATGGCGTTGATGCTGTATTGGATAGCGACTAAGAAGAGTGAAAGTGCGAGCAGATGTTGGCAGGCCTCGCGTAGGGTATTGATTTTTATCTCGGCTTTAAACTCCATCGGCGCTAACTTATGGGCAATTAGGCTGAAGGGCAGGGCGATGAGGAGGGCCAATGCCAGTGGCCAATACAGGCTGACAGCCACGGCTGTGAAACTCAGTAGTAGAGTGGCCAGCGCCCCCCACTTTTTACCGCTCCAATAGCTCAGGGAGGCGATATACATCAGGGCTAGCATTAGGGTAAGGGATTCAATAAAGGTCATATTAATACTGCAAATAGAATACACGTATTCAATCTGAGCTATCTTTGTGGGATAAGTTTTTGAGCCTAAAGTGAATTTGTGCGGTAGATCCAAGATTTATTGAATGGTCACACTAAAGCGCGCCATAGCTCACAAAGCCAAAGATCTTAGCCTTGCACAAGAGAAAGCTGGAATGCAGGGAAGGTAAAATCAACAGCAAAACCGCCATTGCGACTCGTTAAAGTGCTGATAAAATGGGCGTTAAGTATCAGGGCTAAGCTGTTAATTCAGATTTGAATGGCTGAATTAACAGCTTTTTTGAGTTGGCTAAACAGTATTAACCCTTTGAGTTCTCTAGGGCTTCGATAAACTTGTTCGACTCGTTGATCGACTTATTCATCTCTTTGATGAGGCCCGAGATATCCGTTTGTAGACTCGCAAATTCACCTTTGATCGCACCAATGGCTTGGGCGTTCAAGTTATGCTTTAAATACAGCATATTGTCTTTCATGGCGGTGAGGATAGGGGGCATTTTGGATTCGGCGCGGCGCATGCTTTTTATCAGTTGCTGATAGGCACGGCGGGTTTCCTTCAATTTAGTTTCGCTATTCCTACGCAGGTTAGCTTTGCTGATCTCGCCGATTTCAGCTTGCCACTCATCAAACAAAGCTTCGGCGACATCTTCCACTTTGTTAATGCGGTTGCTGACATTATCTGCGGCGCTTTGGGCCGATTCATACTCATCTTTGGCCTTATTGTAGGCCTTTTCGAGGCTGCCGCCATCGTGGTTAAGTAGCGCTTGCATCTCTTCGAGGGCCGAACTGAACTCCTTTTGGGCGTCCTCTTGGGATTCTTTAGCGTCTTTGACTCTGTCAACCATAATGTCGCGTTTATGGTAACCGACTTTTTCCATCGCGCCGTAATAGGCAGTTTGACAGCCTGTCAGTAAAAGGCTGGTGGCAATCAGGCTAGAGGTGAGCAATCTTTTCATTGGGGGTTCCGTTGCTGAGTGAAATGACATTAATCGGCCTTAAACCGCGCCGCATCGATAATGCTCCACAGATGAAAAATCGCCCCTATTACGGCGGGGACAATCAACCACCAGAGGGCATAACCGACCACGGTAATCACAAAAAATAGCAGTGCTGCCATGATTCTGCCCTGCAGCAGTTGGCCTAATCCTGGAAAAAATAGACTGGCGATAGCGGCGATAACATTGCCAGCGGATCCTTGTTGCGACATCAATTCACTCCTTAGACTTGTAAATTAAGTGTTTATTGTACGAAGATAACGAGTCTATACCAACAGAATCAAGAGAAACCCGTGACTAAGAAGATAGAACTGGCACAAATTCGCGTCCTATTCCTCGGGATCTGGCACTTCCTGCTGCATTTAAGACAAAGATTGGTCGAGGATCAAATCAATATCCGTGCCGGACACTTAGCCTATGTCACGCTATTGTCACTCGTGCCTCTGGTCGCAGTGACTATGTCTATGTTATCGGCCTTTCCGGTATTTAAGGGTATTCGTGGCCAGATAGAAAGTTTTGTTTACGAAAACTTTTTGCCCGCGGCCGGCGATACAGTGCAAGTCTATATCAATGAATTTGTAGGCAATGCTTCTAAGGGCACAGCTGTCGGGATTGCCGCTTTAGTGGTGGTCGCCATTATGCTGATATCCGCTATCGATAAGTCCCTCAATAATATCTGGCGCACCAAAGAGAAGCGCTCCGTGGTGGTCGCATTTTCCATGTATTGGATGGTGATCACCTTAGGCCCTGTCTTGGTGGGGGCGAGTTTGGTGGCGACTTCCTATGTCGTATCCTTAAAGGTCTTTGAAGATCAGGCCCTGTCGGGGATGGTGCCTGTTTTTATTGAGCGTCTACCTATGTTGTTTTCCGTGGCGGCATTTTTGCTGTTGTATATGGTGGTGCCCAATCAGAAGGTGAAGTTTTTGCACGCACTCTTAGGTGCGATAGTGGCGGCGCTGCTATTCGAATTAGGTAAAAAAGCCTTTGCCTTGTATGTGACTCAATTTCCAAGCTATGAGGCCATTTATGGTGCTTTGGCCACGATTCCTATCGTGTTTGTATGGGTGTATTTGTCGTGGATGATAGTGTTACTCGGCGCTGAAATTACCGCGGCTATGCCCGAATATTTGGATTATGAATCGAGTTCGGATGCGAAGGAGACCAATCTAGATGGCCAACCTTTAGCAGGCACGGAACAGGTCAATGAGACAGATTCTACTACACTGAATAAACAGCAAATTAGCGACAATACCGGTGTAAAACCAGAATGATCTTAGCGGTATAGACTAGGCTATGACCCATAACTCCCACGCTTTTCCGCCTTTTATTCGCCGTGATTGGTTTAATGTTGGCGATGGCCAACGGCTGCATTTAGCGCAATATGGGGATCCCCATGGGATCCCCTTACTATATCTACACGGTGGCCCAGGTGCGGGAGTCGATACCAGCGAACTTGCTTTATTTAATGGCGATCATTATTGGATTTTATTGTTAGATCAACGTGGTGCAGGGCAATCTTTGCCTGCGGGTGAGTTACAGCATAACCACCTCAATGGGCTTATCCGTGATATCGAAACCATTCGCATTGCCCTCAATATTGAACGCTGGTGTTTGGCTGGTGGTTCATTTGGCGCTACACTCGCCCTCATTTATAGCGGCTTATTTCCCCAAAGGGTCATAGCACAGGTGTTATGGGCGCTCTTTATCCCATCGGCGGCAGGGATTGAATGGCTCTATGGTGGCTCTGGTGCTGCCCGCTTGCATCCCCAGGCCTATCGGGATTTTTGTGATAACGCCTCGCCGGAGCAGTCTATTTTTGAGCGCTATCGACAAGGGGTTAATGCCGCCGATAAGGCTGTGCGCCATCAATTTGCACGCCGCTGGATCCGCTGGGAACTCACGCTCGCGGGCGCAAAGAGTGTATTGCCTCAACGCTTATCCCCTGAGTTATTAGCACTCGCTAAAATTGAGTTACACTATGCGATAAATAATTACTTCAATACGCTCAGTATGTTGCAGCAGGTGACATCTAAGGTCGCTGCACGTACTCTGCTATTACAAGGCACGCAGGATGCCGTGTGTCCCGCTATGCTCTTAAATGAGTTTGTGGCCGAGGTGGGAGAGCATAACATCGAAATTCGCACTATTGTCGAGGGAGGACATTCGCTCAGTAGTGAGATTTTATTCCTCGCCGTCACACTCGAAATCCAGGGCATGTGGTCGTGGATAAACCGACAGGAGTTAGCATGAAATCATTATTGCTCATCATAGGTGTTTTGGGTTTAAGTGCCTGCAGCGCCACCCCTTCGGCCTTGGCTGTGCCGACTCAATCCATTGAAACTGAACCACTTGAAAAGCAGGCACCAGTGGCTCCTAAGGTTGTACATTTGGCGGGGCTGAGCAATGATTTGGCCGCCGATGCCTTGTATTATACTCTACTCAATGCAAATTATTTGGCGACCAAGGTGGCATCGGATAAGGTGGCAGTTCAATTCGGTGATAACCAGTTTATGCTGGAGCCGAGCATGAATGCCACGGGGATCGATCGTATTTTAATGAACCGTTTCTATGCGGTACATCCACAGTTACAGGCCAGCCAAGAATTACCCGCAATAATAGGCGAGCTTAATGCCAAGCTTAATTTTGCTAAATTTATTTTGCTCGAGCAGGGCGCTGTTATCCAAGTCCAGGGCGTAGTCACCTTCGCCGACAGTGTTGAGATCGAAGAGCTGCGCCGCTTTATGCTGTGGACTAACTCGGGTCTAACACAAATTGCCATGTCTCTCCCCGAAGGTATAGACCAATATATTCGCCCCATTCCACTCATTCAGCCTGCTAAGTCTTAATCTAAAAGGAAACCCTGTGATCGCCCTAATTCAAAGAGTGAGCCGCGCCAGCGTGGTTGTCGATAATCAAACCATAGGCGCAATCGATAAAGGCTTATTAGTCCTTCTTGGTGTCGAACGTGAAGATACCCGGGAGAAGATGGAAAAACTGGCGACTAAGGTGATGAGCTATCGCGTGTTTGGCGATGAAAATGGCAAGATGAACCTTAACTTAGAGCAAGTCGGTGGATCTTTGTTAGTCGTGTCGCAATTTACCTTGGCCGCCGATACGGGCCGTGGCCTTAGGCCGAGCTTCTCCGGCGCTGGCACACCAGAGCAAGCCTTAGGCTTGTATGAAGAGTTTGTCGCCTTTTGTCGTGCCAAGGGAGTCATAACCGAAACAGGGCAGTTTGGTGCCGATATGAAAGTAGAGCTAGTGAATGACGGCCCAGTCACCTTTAACTTGCAGGTATAATTTGAGCTAAGAGGCTGTAAGTTAAGGAGAGTCTTTAATCTCCCTTAGTCTTATGGCAAAACCTATTGAATGGAAAATCACGGTAATGGGAGAATATATGGATGAATTACTGACTAAATTATGTCAAACATGGCACAGCACTATTCCCGTCAGTGAGTTTATGCAGATAAGGCCGCTCAATTTCTCCGGGGGTGAGTTTTCTACCACAGCACCCATTATGCCTAATCTTAACCTGCATCAAACCATGTTTGCTGGCAGTATATATACCCTAATGACACTGACGGGCTGGGGCATGGTGTGGCTGCAACAGCAAATGCTTAGTGTTGAGGGTGACATAGTATTAGCGGATGCTCATATCCGTTATATGGCACCCGTGACCCAGTCGCCCGAGGTTAAAGTGCGCTGGCCCGATACCGATTTGAGCCCATTACAGCGGGGGAGAAGGGTGAAAGTGAGGCTTGAGGTTCAACTCTTTTGTGAGGCCAAGCTCTGTGCTGTCTTTGAGGGCCTCTACGTTAGCACCCCGAAAGCGTAAAACATTTCTAAAAAATCGAATGTAATCTCAAATTTTATCCGCTTTTTTTCTTTTTTATGGGCTAATAAACTAGCGCCATAGAGTCGAGAACATTCGTCTGACTCTCAGTCGTTAATTATTGTCGGAGCAGATTATGTCTAAAGTCTTAGTGTTAAAATCCAGTATTCTTGGCGGTTATTCACAATCTGCCTTATTAGTTGACCACCTGATCGGTAAATGGGAAGACCAAGGCGCGACCATCACAATCCGCGACTTAGGCGGTAAAGATGTGCTGCCTATGGTTGATGGTGAAATCGCTTCTGGTTTGCGTGGCGGTGCCGATTTAACTCCACGCCAGCAAGAGATGCTCGATCTCTCTAACGCCTTAGTGGAAGAGTTAAAAGCGAACGACACTATTGTGATCACCGCGCCTATGTATAACTTCAACATTCCGACCCAACTTAAAAACTGGATCGACTTTGTGGCCCGCGCCGGTGTGACTTTTACTTACACTGAAAATGGTCCAAAGGGATTAGTCGAAGGTAAACGTGCGGTATTGATCACTACCCGTGGCGGCGCCCATAAAAACAGCCCAACGGACCATATAGTGCCTTATTTAAAAACCTTCTTGGCCTTTATTGGTATCACAAACGTTGAAGTGATTTACGCTGAAGCATTGAATATGGGGCCAGAAGCCAATCAAAATGGCATTCGCGAAGCGAAGGAAAGTATCGATTTATTAACGGCTTAATATTTAAAGCGTTTAACTAAAATGCCAGCTAAGATGCTGGCATTTTTTACGGTTGTTAGCTGGGTTGCTCGCTATCGGGTTGGCTGGCAGCAAACAAGATCCTTGAGTGAACCGCCATTGATAACGCATTCAAAACCATTGGCCTTGAGGATATCGCAACCCTTTTGCGCTCGAATGCCTGCACCGCAGTAGAGCACGAAGGGATGCTGTTTATTGTCGACTTGGTGCAACCATTGGTCGAGCGTTGGCAGCGGTACATTAATGGCTTGGGGAAGATGCCCCGAGGCAAATTCCTCTGGCGAACGCACATCTATCACCTGCGCACCTTGCTCAATCAATTGCCAGCATTTCTCGCCCGAGTGGCTGCCGGATAATTTTGCCAGTAAAGATTGAAACATAGCATTGCTCCTACCATTAGAAAAGTTTCAATAAGTTTATTCTAATGGGTTGGCGAGTGCAAGCGTGGCAGATAGTGAATTAAATCGTGGAAGACCACGGCTTGGTCGTTGAGATTGCGATAGCCATGGGGTTTGTCGGCCGCAAATCGTACCGCTTCACCTTGTTTGAGCGTTTGCCACTGTCCATCGACTAACACTTCCATAGTACCGCTCAAGACAATCACATGCTCAGTCACACCAGTTTCATGGGGCTCAGAAAGCCGCTCATAGTGTGGCAGTAGCGTGAGTTCAAACATCTCAAAACCGAAACGGTCTTCAAAGGGAAACAGTGAGGCGACTAACATGCCGTCGGTGGCGGGTTGTTGGCGTAACTCGTCTGGCTTACGGAATACTGCGCCTTGGCTCTGGGGCGTGGGTTCGAGAAAGGTCGACAGCGAGATATTGAATCCACTGGCTATTTTCCACAGGGTTGCAATGGTTGGGCTTGATTCACCGCGCTCGATTTGTCCTATCATGGCCTTACTAACGCCCGTCTCTTGGGCGGCTTTATCTAAACTCCATCCCTTTTGGTTGCGAAGTGCTTTAAGCGTGGTGGCGAGATAGCTGTTTATCGTCTGCACAATGGCCCCATCATTTTTATGAAAATTTAGTTGTACGTTATAACGCACAGGTGCTATCTTGTCCATCTCGTACGTTATAGCGCACAAAAGCTATCTTGTTCATTTTATAAGTTATAGCGCACAAAGCGGTGGCGACACTAATTGCAGAGGAAGGGAGTGGATATGTGGCGAGAGGCAGGGAGTTTGTCAAAAATATCAGCGGGTTTTATTGCGGTATTAGTGGGTTATAGCAGCTCGGCTGTGATTATCTTCCAAGCGGCGGCGGCCGTGGGGGCGACACCGGCACAGATCAGTTCGTGGCTGTGGGCTTTAGGTGTGGGCATGGGCGTGACCAGCATAGGGTTATCGCTTTACTACAAGAATCCTATTCTAACGGCTTGGTCGACACCGGGCGCCGCGCTGATGGTGACTAGCTTAGCAGGATTAAGCGTCAACCAGGCCATAGGCGCGTTTCTGGTGAGCTCTCTGTTAATCACCCTTTGCGGCGTGGCGGGCTGGATGGATAAGCTTATCCGTATCATGCCGCAGTCGGTGGCTTCCGCTATGTTGGCGGGGATTCTGCTGCAATTTGGCCTCGGGCTATTTCAGGCGATGCAAACTCAGCTGAGTCTGATATTGATCATGCTGCTGGTGTTTGTCGTCGTTAAGCCTTTTGCGCCGCGCTACATCATCTTGCTGACCTTGCTGGTGGGCATAGGCATGAGCTTTCAATTAGATTTGCTTAAGTTAGATGCGGTTCAGTTGCAACTGGCGATGCCAGTGTGGACCACGCCTGAGTTTTCGCTGGCGAGTGTGATTGGCGTGGCTCTGCCGCTGTTTGTGGTGACTATGGCCTCGCAAAATATGCCGGGCGTTGCTGCGCTGCATGGTAATGGCTATAGGCCGCCCATCTCACCTTTGATCACCAGTACAGGGCTAATCGGGGTAATTCTGGCGCCCTTTGGCGGTTTTGCCTTTAACTTATCCGCCATCACAGCGGCTATTTGCATGGGTAAAGAAGCGGACCCGAATTCGGCGACCCGTTACTGGGCGGCAGTATGGGGCGGCGTGTTTTACTTTATCACAGGTTTACTCGGCGCCACTGTGGTTGGTCTGTTTTCCGCTTTCCCGAAGGAATTAGTACTGGCCATCGCCGGATTAGCGTTACTCGGCACTATCGCCAATAGTCTGACCGCTGCATTAGCTAAAACCGAAGATCGTGAAGTTGCGGTGATCACTTTCTTGGTCACGGCATCGGGTTTTAGTGTACTGGGTATCGGCAGCGCATTTTGGGGGCTGTTGCTTGGGTTTATCATCCATTGGTGGAACGGGCACAGAACTGCATCAGTAGTTAAGCGAGCGAATACTTAACTGCAGCAAAAGCGCCTTAGAGATGAATTTCAAAGACTAAGGCGCATGTGTTTTAGATTTTCTTCGTCATAAACACGCTATTGGGATCGAGTTGATAGGTGTCGAAGGGGCCGCAAATTTCAAAACCAAATTTGCAGTAGAGCAGGCGGGCGGGATTGAAGAAGTCCATCGAACCTGTCTCTAGACTGAGGCGTTTGACACCAGCGGTTTTGGCATCGTTAATTAAGTGCTGCAATATTTTAGACGCTATACCTTGCTGCTTATAGGGCGCGGCGGTGCGCATGGATTTGATCTCGGCGTGCTCGGCATCTAACCATTTTAGTGCACCGCAACCCGCTAAATTGTTGCCATCCCATAGGATCCAAAAGCGAATATTGGGTTGCCGCAGGCCGTCAAGATCTAATGCGTGAACGCTTTCAGGCGGAGAGGTTGCCCGCATATCGTCGAGGTGTTCCTGCAGCAATGCCGCTATTTCAGGCCCTTTAAGGTCATCTAGGATGATTTTCATGGCTCTTATGGTGGCTTTCATGGTGAGTCTCATGGCAGATCGGTCCCTATTATTTTGGCTTATCCATAATGGCGTCATCGCTTTGTTATCTGTTTGCAATTGCGCCGCAGTGGATAAGCAAATCTTAAGCCATTAACGAAGTCATCTCTGAGGAGTTTTAAATTGCCTTATTTTACTCGATACTTATCGCTAAATTTTTGCAGCAAAAAGCACTGTTTTCTTCTGCGTTTTTTGTCCAACAAAGTGTTGAACTTGATGCGATAGCGTTGATAACTTACTGTCATGTTTAAAGAAGTTTGTCATAGAAGGTCAAATCCTAGTATATTTTTGTTTAGGTTTAACGAGACGTACAGGTAAAATACTGCTCAAGCGATTTATGTCCAGTAAACAGCACATAAATATTAAAATGTTAGCAGTACAAGGAAAGTTATGAATACCGTTGATTATTCTACATATTCTGTCGAGGAGCTGCTCGACGTAAGGTCACACATATCATCAGATTCGCCAAACTATCAGGCGTTAATTGCAGAGCTAGATATTAGGAAAGACAAGATAGATGAGTATTCACAGCAGCAAGAGCAACAGGCATTTTCGATTGCAGAAAACAGAGTAAAAATTATCGGCTATTTCCAACTGACTGCTGCTGTAGTCGTACTGTTCATGCTCATACTGTTAGTTATTGATGGTTCAGCGACCATGTTAAACTCTTCAATAGCAATTATCGCGATCGCATTGAACGCAGTCGCTGGTTATACCGCAATAAATGAAATGTATGACAAATATTGGGTTTCTGTTCTAAACCAATTGATTCAAGTTCCTAGCTTGGCTATTGGTTCGGTTAAAACGGCTTATTCAGGGTTAGGTGCCATCTATCTTTACATAGACTGGACTAATGATGTTCAGTTTGGTTTTTCTGCATCATTTTCCCCTGGATTTTCTTTTTTGAAGTTCACAGGGATCTCACCTACTCAATATATTGGGGTAGATATTCTCGCGCTAATTTTCTTGGTGGCACTGTTAACTGTTAGTCAAGTTAAAGGCACTGCTAGCAAGCAAATGCATCCGACGCCAAATAGCGGTGCGGCGGATTAGAGCGTTATAGGCTCTTAATAAACATTGATATTTGATAAGGGATATGTGAAATATTTTTATTCTAATCTGACGAAAAATTATGCTTAAATGGTCAGCCTGTATGAGTGGGGTACCAGCAAACACTAAGATCCAAACCGCTGAAGTGACAGATCGCTCAGTACTATTTTTTAACACTTTTTATATCAATGCGATGGAATGAGCTCTCTAAACTGTTCTCTAATCCACCCACTGTTAATTTCCTTTCTCCAAACGCAAAACTGTCGAAGCAAATATAAAAATGGCCGAGTAAGCTCGGCCATGATTTGCTCGATTCAGCGTGAAACGGGCTGGTTTAGTAGAATTTCTTCAGGTAGCTTGCTGCGTATTTTTGCAGTTTTCGGTTCGAACTTGTGGTCGCAATATTCTCAATCACGTCGCGGTAATCTGCGTTGCCTGAACTTGCTAGGGCTTTGGCCATGTTGGCATAGGTATCGATGGCGAGTTTGTCATCGGCCATTAAGCGTGGTGTTTTCAATTCGTTACTGAGTACGGCTAGGATAAAGTCATCGTACTGGCGGTCATCCATAATGCGTTTAGCCGCCAGTCGCATTAACTCTAAATCATCGCTGTGTAGTGCATTGGCAAAGGCATTATTTTGCTGATTTTGGTCGGCAGCATATTGGCTTTTATCCCCAAGAATGGCATTCCACTTTTTATATTGCGCTAGATTTTCATTGGCTTGAGATGCGTATTTTTTGAGTTTTTTGTGATAGTTGCCATTCACAATACTGTTAATTGTTTCGCTGTACTTGTCGTTACCCGAGTAGGCTAAGCCTTTGACTAACCAAGCACTGTAGTCGATGGCATTTTTTTCAGTCGCTTGGGGTAAAGAGGCGAGGAGCTTTGCTTCGAGCACATCGTATATCGCAGGATCGGATAAACCTGCAAGGGTTAAGGATTCGATGGCTTGCTTCTGCTTAAATTCGTTGTCGCCCTTAAAGACTTCTTGATAGGTTTCTACCGTGTATTCTTTGGCAAACAGTGGTGCGGTTAATAAACTGATGCTCAGCAGCATCCCTGCAAACAGTGGTTTCATTGCTATGTCCTTATGTGGGTTTTAGGTGTTATCTAGTCCAGCGTTTAAAAATCAGCGAGGTATTAATACCGCCAAAGGCGAAATTATTACTCATCACATAATCTGTATCGATTGGGCGCGGTTCGTTACGGATATAGTCCAAATCGGCGCATTGTGGGTCGATATTCTCAAGATTGAGTGTTGGCGCAAACCAGCCAGCATTCATCATCTCAATACTCACCCAAGCTTCTAACGCGCCGCATGCACCTAAGGTGTGGCCCGTGTAGCTTTTTAGGGATGAAATCGGCATGTTAGTGCCAAATACCGCGTGGGTCGCGTGACTCTCGGCGATATCACCACGGTCGGTCGCTGTGCCGTGGGCGTTCACATAACCTATGGCGCTAGGCTCAAGCTGCGCATCTTTGAGGGCCAATCTGATGGCGATCTCCATGGTCTGCGCATTCGGTTGAGTGACGTGTTGACCGTCGGAATTTGTGCCAAAACCGACTAGCTCAGCATAAATTTTTGCACCACGCGCCTTAGCGTGTTCTAGCTCTTCGAGCACTAGGGTACAGGCGCCTTCGCCAATGACGAGGCCATCGCGATCTGCATCGAAGGGGCGTGGCGTGAGTTCGGGTGTGGTGTTTTTAGTGCTGGTGGCAAACAGGGTATCGAACACCACGGCTTCGGTGGGGCAGAGTTCTTCGCCGCCGCCCGCCAACATTAAGGTTTGCTGACCGTATTTGATCGCTTCATAGGCGTAACCTATGCCTTGGCTCCCCGAGGTACAGGCGCTGCTCGTGGTGTGAATTCGGCCTTTTAAGCCGAAGAACACGCCAACGTTCACCGCTGTGGTGTGCGCCATCATGCGGATATAACTCGTTGCAGTGACGCCCGACATATCGCCGGTTTTCAGCATATCGCCAAAGGCGGTAATAGGATCGGTACTGCCCGTGGATGAACCATAGGCGATGCCCATTTCACCCGAGGACACGATAGGGTCATCCAACAATCCCGCATCGATTAATGCCAGTTCGCTGGCGCGAGTTGCCATAATAGAAACCTTGCCCATGGAACGAATTTTCTTGCGCGAATAATGGCTTGGCACTTCAAAGTCTGTAATGGGCGCGGCTAAACGGGTGTTGAGGCCGTCGTATCTATCCCATTCGCCCATAGTGACGACGCAGTTTTTCTGCGTCTTAAGGCTTGTCGCAATGGTCGGCCAATCATGGCCTAGGGCGGTAATGCCGCCAATGCCAGTGATGACCACTCGTTTACCCAAGCGGGTTTGATTTGTCGCCTCGCTCATTTAGATCATGCCTCCATTGACCGATATCACTTGGCGGGTGATATAGGCGGCATCGTCAGACATTAAAAATGCGGCTAAGGCTGCGATTTCACTCGGTTTACCCATGCGGCGCATTGGCACTAATTGCTCGACCATGTCCTTAGGAATATCGGCCACCATGTCGGTTTCTATCAAGCCTGGGGCGATACAGTTGACGGTAATTTTGCGTTTTGCCAGTTCTAATGACAATGCCTTAGTCGCGCCGATAATACCCGCTTTGGAGGCGCTGTAATTCACTTGGCCACGGTTGCCCGCGATCCCAGAAACTGAGGCTAAGGTGATGATACGCCCGCCTTTGCGGCCTTGTACCATAGGCATCACGCAGGGATGGATGACATTATAAAAGCCGTCTAAGTTAGTGTGGATGACGCTGTCCCACTCACTTTCTGTCATAGCAGGAAAGGCGGTATCGCGGTTGATGCCCGCATTGAGGATCACGCCGTAATAGGCACCATTGGCCTCGATGTCGGCTTCGATGGCGGCTTTAACGGTTGCGCGTTCGGCAACATCAAATTTTAGCAGGCTCACATTCACCCCAAGCGCGCGGATTTGCGCGGCAGTGTCATCGGCTGCCGTTTGGTTGCTGTGGTAATGCAGGGCGATATCTAAGCCTGCAGCGGCGAGTTTTAGGGCGATGGCTTTGCCTATGCCGCGGCTCGAACCTGTGACTAATACTCTGTTATTCATTTGTTTTCTCCACCCCATTTTATCTTTAGGAGTCGGTATGGGGCTTCATGTATTTATGGTAAGAAGCTGTTTGCTAATACGCTTAATGTAACGTTTTTTATCGACAGGCTAATTCAGTTTGCTGCGATTGTATGGTCTCAGCATGCTCTCAGTATTGCCTCGATATTAGTGTCTAAGTCAGTGCCCAAGGCTTCTATTGGCTACTTCTTGATTGCCAGCAAGGTAGGCTTGCGTGTCTTGAGGTTGGAACACATTCACATTCGCTGTGGCGACTAAGATTTTCTCTTGATCGCTCCCGGCTTCGGGCAGCAGATAAATCTGGCAATCGAATACCGCTAATCCCGACTCCTCTTGATAGAGGCGATTCACCTGAGTGCGATAGGTGCGCCCGAGTTCATATTGTTTGACATGGAGCGCTAATTTACGCGAGCCCAATAGAAAACCGACGCGGATTTTATCATTGCGCAGCTTAGCTTCTACTCCGGCCAGTGCGGCAATACTTTGGGCCATATATTCGATGCCTACATAATTGGGTACGGCTTGATGTTTAGCGTCGAAATAGGGGCTCTGGGTTGTGATAGTGACTTCGGTCTCTAGGTTATCACGGCGATAGCCAATGACTTTATCGAGCAAAATCATCGGTGCCCTATGGGGAATAAAGTCGGCAATATCTTGTTCGGCAAAGGGTTGGTTAATTTTAAGTAACTGCATGGTACTAGGCCTCGTTACGGCAAAAAATCAGGCTGGCATTGCTGCCGCCAAAGGCGAAGGAATTGCTCATCACATAATTAAGTGCGCCTTTGGCGGTGACTCGATGACGTTCGACTAAGGCTATGGGCGGATCCTGTGGATCGACTTGGCCGTCCCATTGATGGGGCGGCAGGGCTTGGTCGCGATTATGTGCCGAAAGTAATAAGTAGCAGAAGGCGGCTTCGATTGCGCCAGCGGCGCCTAAGGTGTGGCCGACTAAGGGTTTGGTCGAGCTACAGGGCGGCGTGTTAACGCCAAACACTTCAACCACAGCGCGGCTTTCCATCGCATCATTTTTGGGTGTGGCTGTGCCGTGCAAGTTAATGTAACCAATGTCTTGTGCTGCAATATTTGCATCTTGCAAAGCCGCTTGCATGGCGGTGATTGCGCCTGCGCCTTCGGGGTGTGGCGCCGAAATATGGTGGGCATCGCTCGACTCACCAATGCCCGCCAGCATCACATCAGACTCGCCCAACGTCAGTACAAATAAGGCTGCGCCTTCGCCGATATTGATGCCATCACGGTTGATACTAAAAGGATTGCAGTGGCCTTTGGACACGGATTCCAAAGCATTAAAACCATTGACTGTGAGTTGGCACAAACTGTCGACACCACCAACAATCACCATATCGCAGAGGTTAGCCTGTAATAGGCGTTTGGCACTGGCAAAGACTTTGGCGCTGGAGGAGCAGGCGGTTGAAATCGTGTAGCAAGGGCCATCTAGCTCAAAATATTGACGCAAAAAGTCGCTAGTGCTGCCTAGCTCCTGCTGGAAATAGTGGTAACCCGCCGGAAAGTGGCCGTGTTCATTTCGATACGCAAGTGCCGCTTCACCCTTAGAAATCCCTGAAGTGCTAGTGCCTAGCACAACGCCAATGCGGGCATGGCCAAAATCCCGTTTAGCTTGCTCAACCGTGGCGGCAATTTGCTGCGCCGCGCACAGCAGTAACTGGTTATTGCGGCAATCGAACTGGATGAGTTTTTCAGGAATCGCCGGTAGCGCAGCCGTCACTGGCGCAACTAAGGTTGGGTGCTCGAACAGGAGTGTGTCACTGCGCTGCATCGCGCTGGTATCGCCCGCGATCAGGCGGTCTAAAACCTGCTGGGGATCTTGCCCTAGCGGGGTACACAGTCCAATTTGTGTAATGGCTACTCTGTTCATCATTGCGTATCGTTTTTTACCATGGCACAGTGAAGTGCGGGTGTTAAAAGGTTAAATAGGTTCGATTTCTAGCTCAAACTTGGCCTGTGGCATAGTTAAGCTGATGTGGGCTTGCCATAGGGCATCGCCGACATCTTGTTGATAACGGATTTGCACCACATGGGTTTGCTGTTCACTTTTACTGATCAAGGTATCTTGGCTATAGATCTGGCGACAGGGGATTGTGTTCATTCGGGTGCCTTCAAGCGTGTCGTTCTGATTCCCCCCAACCGTATCACAAAGACCAGTGACTAAATGGCCACCTTCCAAATGGGCGCGAATGCTCTGCTCGGGCCAATAGATCAGTTGCATCATCGCCATTAAATATTCGGCTTTAAAATTGTCCCCCAGCAGCACACTTTGCTCACTGCTGAGTGTATTCCCATCATAAACTAAGGTAAACAACGCCTGTCCGAGTGGCGCTAAACCCACGAGCGTCATGCGCTCGCCCTCTAACTCCAACTGAGTGAGCAGTTCGTGGGACTCTTTACCCACTTTAATACTGACTTTTTGGCTAAAGGACTGGGGGGAAGATACGCCCGTATTGCTGTCGGTTTGCTGACTCGCCATGATGGCGGGCTTAGTTGTAGGCTCAGTCGCGGGTTTGGTCGTGGACTTTATCCTTGGCTGAGTCAACGGCCTATCGGTCGTGGGAGCAAAGTTATGGGGCAGTGGAGCCAAACAATAACGCATATCCTTAGCGAGCCCGACACAGGTCTGTCTGAACAGCAGTTCGCTACAGCCCGTCAGCCCAAGGCTTGCGAGCAGCAGGAGGATCATTCGCCATTGAGTGTTAAGGTTTAGCGGCATGCGGTTAGACCTCTGCGAATGCTGGAGTGGCGGCTGGATTTCGGCACAGTTCGACTATCATATTCAGGCGGCGCTCCGAGTCTTTAACGAAGGGATTATTCGTATCCCAAGCATAACCCGCCAGAATAGAGCAAATCATCTGCTTGATACGCTCGTTCGGTGCTTCATAGAAGATCACGTCCTGAAAGCGGCCATCATACCAAGCTTGCACATAGGTGCGAAAGGCATTCACCCCCTGCATCAAAGGCGTTGAGTAATCGGCTTGCCAGTCAACCGCTTCGCCATTGAGTTGTTTCGTTAGGCATTTTGCCGCCATAGACGCCGATTGCATAGCGATAGTCACACCGGAGGAAAAAACCGGATCGAGGAACTCGCCCGCATTACCCAATAGCGCGAACTTGTCGGTCGCAAGGCGTGACACATTGGCGGAATAACCTTTGAGTGTGGCGCATTCCTGTACCACTTTCGCCTTTGCCAGTAGGGCTTTTAGTCCCGGTTCTTCGTTGACTATGCTCATCAGTTGTTGCTCAAGCGAACCCTGTAAACGCGCAAGTAATTGTGGCTCGGCAACCACGCCGAGTGAACAGCGGCCATTGCTAAAGGGAATGAGCCAGTACCAAATGTCTTTATGCTCAGGGTGGACGCTGATCAAAATCTTATTACGATCGAAGTTAGCATCGCTGATGTTGTCTTCCACATGGGTAAAGATGGCGCTGCGTGGTGGCAGGCAAGACGGACTTTCTAAGTTGAGCAAGCGGGGTAACACGCGCCCAAACCCGCTGGCATCGAGCACATATTGGGCATTGATTTGATAAAGCTCGCCCTGTTCATTGTGCACCGTTAAGCGTGGGTTCTCGGTTAAATCGATCGCCTCGACCGTTTCGCCGTAGCGGATGTCGACCCCTTGGCTTTGGGCGGTATCGGCTAACAGTTTATCGAAACTGGCGCGCTGCACTTGGAATGTGGTGCCCGGCCCTGGGGTAAATTTATCGGTAAAATCGAAGGTCGTATAAGTGCCATTGCGACGAAAGGCGGCGCCATTTTTATGCTGGAATCCGGCGGCATTGAGCGTCTCTAACATGCCGGCTTCTTCGATAAATTGCATGCAGCAGGGCAGTAAACTTTCGCCGATGGAGAAGCGAGGAAAATGCTGTTTCTCTAACACCAGCACACGCTTGCCTTGTTGGTGTAACAAGCTGGCGGCGATGGCGCCCGAAGGCCCTGCGCCGATAATGGCCACATCGACATCAAGTGAATTTGGCATAACCGATAAATCGTGAGCGGGTGTAGGCATGTAAAGTACGTTCCTTGTCGTTTTCAGGACTTTTTAGTCGTTAGAAGCTGATTGTTGGTTAAAGCCTGCGTTGTAGTCAAAATCAACGGCGAAAGTAAAAAGGTAAAGCCTATGCCCAGCGACAGGGTTAAGCCAAAGTAGTGAATCGCTTGGGTCTGGCTAAAAGCAAGTAAACCAAAGGCCAACAGGGTCGAGCAGGCGGACATAAACACCGCCATCATCACTGCCTTGCCGTGGTTCTGGGCTGAGGCAAAAAACAAGCTGTAATCTATGCCAATCCCGAACACTAAAATGAGTGCGAGTGCATGGAACAGACTCAGCGGCGAGCCCGTTAAGCCTAAGGTTGCGAGCGTTAGCAAGGCTGCAAGGGCTGGGACTGCAACCACAACCGCGGCTTTTTTAATGCCGAAATTCAGGCTAAACAACAAGAGTGCGATGCCGAGTGCAAGGGCTAACAGCTTTAGGGTTAACAGTCGGTAATGACCCATGACGGCAGAAATATCCGCGACTTTATCGATAAGCTGTACGCTTTCATCCTCGGCAAAGCGCGCCTTAAGCGCATCGATCTGCTGAATGCCGCCAAGGAGGACTATTGCACCCTGATCAGCATCATAATCGGTGGCTTTGTCATTCGGCGCGAGCCATAGCGGTGCGAGTTGCTTGCCTGCCTCTAGCTTAAAGAATGCTGCTGGCGTGATGTACTCTGTTTTCGCGGCCAAATAGGCGGCTTGCAGTTCTGGCTTTAAGTTCTCATCCAACCCAAGGCCCGTGAGCACAGTATCTAGCTGAGTTTGATAGAGTTCGCCCTGTAAGCGGTAAGCCGTGTCTTGCCTTTGCTGGCTGGGCAGATACCGGCTGAGGCTGACATAGTTGCCTAACTCTTGATTGGCGATAGCGGCATCCAGCAGTGGCGACACTCGCTCAAGCTGTTGCAGCAACGCTTCTTCGCTCGCGGCACGTACCAATAAGAATTGATTATCTGTGCCGCCGCTGAGTAACTGGCGTAGCAGGTTTTCTGGCTCAGTCACGCTCGCTGGGCTTTGCTGCAAATGGCGAATATCGTCATCGACGGTTAACTTTGTTACGCCAATCAGACACCACACCACTATCACCGAAGCAAATAGGCCCATGCCTAACGGCGTGGTCAATTTGTTGGATAACTTAGTTAAATTAGCAAGGTAAGTCCCCGCGAGCGCTAATGGGCGGGAGCCCGATGGCAAGCGACTTCCCGCTAACAGTGGGTAGGCGAGAATGAGGGTGAGATAGGCCCCAAACAGCCCCGCGGCGCAGAAAATCGCCACTTGCTGCATGCCGGGAAATGGCGCTAAACCTATGCCCACATAAGCCAAAGCGCTAGTGATAAAGGCAAGCGTCACCGTTGGGAAGATATACGCCACCGTGGCCTTTGCGCTCCGCTCGCTATCGCTTAAGCGCTCGCAGTAAAAATGAAAGCTGTAGTCGATGGCAATGCCAATCAAGCTAGTGCCAAACACTAAGGTGAGTAAATGCAGCTCGCCAAACACGCTTAAGGTAAAAGTCACCGCCAGCAACAGCCCGCTGGAAATGGTGACGATTGCCAACAGTAGCGGCATCACAGAACGAAACGCCAACCAGACTAAGGCAATCACCCCAAGTAGGGATGCAAGACCAAGGATCGAGATTTCACTCTTAGCCATTTGCGTCGCCGCAATCGCGTGAAACAGAGCGCCAGCCTTAAGCACATTGATATCGGGATAGCTTTGTTTAACCGCATCCAATCCTTGGGTTAATACCGTTATCTGCGCTAATTGCGCATTGGGATTAAAAGCGCTTTCTCGCCCCTTTGCCATAACAACCGCAGCGACATTATCGCCTCGATTAGCCAGCAGAATACCTTGGCTGGCTCTGACTTTTGAACTCGGCGTGAGGGCGAGTAAATTGGCGGGGAATAACAGCAGCGGATCTTGGGCGAGCAAGTTGCTATTGGCGTAACTAAAGGCGTTGTAAAGCTGCGCTGTGGCCGCCTCAATCAGATTTCCAATGTCTTTCGTTGCTAACGCTTCGGCTTGCGGCGCAGTCAGTAATTTAAATCTGTGGGGGAAATAGTATTGCCCCAACGCTTCGCCGAGCTGCATATCGGCGCTGCGAATCTCTGTGAGTGCAGCATTTCTGCCAGTAGTAGCAAGGTCAGTTTCAAGCTTTTGCATCAACAGCTTAGCCGCAGCGATTGCCGTGGTTTCATCCTTGGCGACGAGCGCAATATAGACTCGATCGGCGAGCGTGGCTTCAACTTGGTTAAGGGCGCGCTCTGTGAGTTTGTCCTGCTGTAAATGCGGCAGCATGGCGAGAATATCGCTCTGCACCCGTGCACCACTTTGCCAGAGTTGCAGCGTCCACAGACTGGCAGAGAGCATCAATAGCGACCAAATGGCGAGGCGCCACTTGGGGGATGATTGCATTAGCGCTTGATTGGCGCGCGCGGCGAAGTTGGCGGCCATGGTTAAGGTTTATTCGCCCCATTCGCCAACGCATACTGCGCCAATTCGGTTTCGCTGAGTGCGCCCTGGGAAAGCGCACTAAAGTCGATGCGGGTCATATCCTGTGGGCTCACACTCGACGCTGCGCTCAGCAGCACTAAGGATTGCAACACATCGCTCCCCTCTAACACCATATTGGCGATGGCTTTTTTCATTAAGGGATCTTTGGGCGTTAGACCCAATTGCCATTGGCTGTCTGGACTCAAGTTCTCAGGGCTTAACTTTTCTGTGTTTAACTTGTCTGTGTTTAACTTGTCTGTGTTTAACTTGTCTGTGTTTAACTTGTCTGTGCTGAGGAAGTGCAGCTCGAAGTTTTCGCTTAAACCGGAGATATCACCGCCGAGCATAGCGCGCACTAGGCTGGGTAATAAATCCCCCATAGCGGCAGCGCTCGCCGAGGCATCGGCCTTACTGACCTGAACTCGACCTTGGCTATCGCGCTGGATCAGTTGCTTATCCTTTAAAATCAGCAGGGATTCGAAGGGCTTTATCTGTTGCCAGATCAGCCCTTGCTCTTTGTCGAAGATAAACTGGCCTTGGCTGATTAACGGCTTTTTGAGCACCTTTAATTGCCGGGATTGCACAAACTGACCTCGCACCGTTTCGCCCAAGTTAAGTTTTTGGCTCAGGGTCACAAGCTGCGAGGTATCCGCACTTTGGCTAAAGAGTGCTTGATAAACGCCGGGCGCGGCAAGCTTGTCACTTAAGGTTTCAGCCTTGAGTGGCTGGCTTATTAAAGCAAAAGCTAAGCAGAGAAATAATGCACACTTTCTCAACACAGGATTCTTCGCCAGTACAGGGCTCTTCGTCAGCAAGGCGTTCATTAGTCTTCAACCTTAGCGAGCAGGGTGGCGATTTTGTCACGGAACACATCAGGGGTAACAAAGCACAATTCTTGGGTGCTCATATCGACCGCCGCTTGAATGGTATAACCCTTAGTGATGCGCGCACCGGTTTCGACATCGCGAATTTGATAATTGATTTTTAAGCGGTTTTCCCACTCGACTAGCTCGGCGCGCACTGTGATTTTTTGCTCGAAGGTGCTGGCTTTGACGTACTTAATCTGCACATCGACAATCGGCCAGGCATAGTTAGATGCTTGCATTTGGCGGTAGTTGTAGCCCAGTTCATCGAGCAGTTTACAGCGGGCTATTTCGAAATAACGCAGGTAATTGCCATGCCAAGTGATCCCCATAGAATCCACATCGTGGAAGGGAATTTGCATTTCCATATCGATAGTGAGCAATGATTTCATCGGCACACTTCCCATTCGCCCGCTTGGATTTTAGCTATGGTTTGGCGCAGCACGGCTTCGAGCGGCCTATCTTCGATTAAGGTCTCAAAATCGGCGCGCACTTGAGCGAGGGTTTTTGCTAACGATGGCGTGAGCGAGGCTTCGTCTAATTCATTTTGGGCGATACGCAGGCCAATGCCTTGGGTCATGGCGAGCAAGGCTGCTGCGGCGACTTGTTCGGTCAATTGGAGCACGCGCATACAGTCGCGGGCGGCGATAGTGCCCATGCTCACCTTGTCTTGGTTATGGCATTCGGTCGAGCGAGAGAACACGCTGGCGGGCATAGTGTGTTTGAGCGCTTCTGCCGTCCAAGCCGACACGCCAATTTGTACCGCTTTAAAACCATGATTAATCGCGCGGCGCGGGCCGGTTGAGCCGGATAAGTTGGCAGGTAAGCCATTGTTAAACTTAGGGTCCATCACTAGCGCCATTTGGCGGTCGATAAGATCGGCCAAGTTGGCCACAGTATTCTTGAGTGAATCCATCGCAAAGGCGATATGGCCGCCGTAGAAATGGCCACCGTGGAGAATATGCTCGCCTTCGCCGTCGACAATTGGGTTGTCGTTGGCGCTGTTGACTTCGGTTTCGATAAACTGACGCATAAACGGCAGCGCATCCTGCAATACGCCGATAATGTGTGGCGCGCAGCGGATGGAATATCTGTCCTGCAGGCGATCCGAATTACGTGGATGTTCGTGGTGATTCAAGTCTTCCCGTATCCAAGTCGCGATTTGGTTTTGTCCGGGATGCGGTTTAGCGGCAAATAAGATTTCATCAAAATGGTTCGAGTTGCCTTTTAGGGTTAACGAAGCCATAGCGGTAATACGGCTACTTAAGCGGGCAAGATATTGGGCGCGATCGAAGGCTAAACAGGCTAAAGCCGTCATTACGGCGGTGCCGTTCATCAGGGCCAAGCCTTCTTTTGGGCGCAGGACATGCGGGGTGATGTTGAGCTTTGCGTACACATCTTGAGTCGCTTGGCGCTCACCTTGGTAAATCACTTCGCGCTCGCCGACTAATACTGCGGCCAAATACGACAACGGCGTTAAATCCCCGCTGGCGCCGACCGAACCTTCCTCTGGGATCACTGGCACTATGTTGAGATTGAGCAAGGTTTCGATGCGCTTTAATAGCTCATAGGTCACGCCAGATTTACCAATGGCTAAGGAGTTTAAACGGCAAGCCATCACAGCGCGGGCCTGCATTATGCTTAAGGTCTCGCCTAAACCGCAGCCGTGGAAGCGGGTTAAATGCAGCGGTAATTCGTGGACCAGATCTAAACTCACATTGACTGTGCAAGAGTCGCCATAACCTGTGGTTACGCCATAGACCACGCCTTCTTCATGCAGCAGGCTATCGATAAAGCGCGCACCTTTTTGGATATATGCTTGATAATCCGCATCGTCACAGAGTTTGACTTTAGCACCCTTAGCAACGGCGACGACTTGCTCTAATGTGAGTAACTGGCGGCCAAATTCGATTGGCGGCTCAGTGGTTGTCGTTTGAGTAACTGCGTGGCTCATAAATGCTGTGTCCTGTCTGTCTTATGATCCTGCTCTGGGATCGGCGATGATGCTGAAGTTGTCGGTAATGGATTAGGCTGTACTAACTGCGATGGGGCGCGTTGTTGCTCGCTGTCTTTGCGCCAAAAATCGAAAAAGTTAAACCATTGCAAAGGCTCGCGTCTGGCAAAGTATTCTAAACGTTCGCTGTAGCGATTTACCGCCTGCTGTAATCTGTCCATTCTGCCCGCCCTTGGGCCTTTCAGTGTTTCGGCGAAGCGTTCTAAATGCACCCGATAACGCCCTTGTTCCCGCAGGCAAAACATTAAAAATACGGGGCAATCGAGTAAGCCCGCCAAAATAAACGGCCCTTGGGGAAACGCGGCATCTTGGCCCATAAAGGGTGCGTACATGACGCGGCCTTGGGTATTGGATGAGGTTCTATCGCCCGCGATCACCACTAATTCACCGTCTTCTATCTTTTGCTGCAACAGCATAGACGTTGCAGGGTTCAGTTCGGTCACTTGAATAAGATTGAGCGTGCTATCTGGGTTTAACTGTTTGAGTACCTTATTAAAATTTTCCGCATGGCTCGTTAACACCATGACGTTGACTTTGACTTTGCGCTGGTGGATTGAAATGGCGCGGCAAAGTTCTAAATTGCCAAGGTGCGACACTAATAACACCGCGCCTTTGCCGCTTTCGAGCTGGTCGGCCAGCACTTGGCGATCGGGGAAATCCACTTGGCTCAATTGGATGCGATCGCACCAGGCATCGATTCTATCGAGCGCCGCATTGCCAAAGGCTAAAAAGTGATTCAGGCTATCGCGCCAGCCCACGGGCCGATTGAGTTTAGGATGTTGCGGCTCAAGTTTTTGCACGCGGCGCAGAAAATCTAACGAGGCTTCACGGGTGACTTTGCCTGTGAGGAAAAAATAGCAAATCACCGGATACATAATGGCGCGGCACAACCAATGGCCGCCAAAGCGATAGCTCTCGGCGAGCAGTTTGATGCCCCAGTAACTGCCGCGCTCCTTCATGCCCGACCAATGGGTGGTCGCAGTTGTTTGCGGCTTCGATGAGGTCTCTGAAATATAGGCTTGTTGCTGCGATTGTTTGCGTTTCAGCAGCCAGGGCAGGCGTTTGAGCATGCCGAAAAACAGTCGTGTGTGTAGCTTAGAGATGCGCACATTATCGGCCACAGCTTGAAAGTGGCTGACGCCGCCTTCGGGGTAAATCACCTTAGTCGGTTGGAATAAAATCTCCACCCCTTGCCAGTAGAGTTTGACTAGGATTTCGATATCAAAATCCATTCGCTCGGTTAAGGCTTGCTGGCAGAGTAATCGTTCGGTGGCGACCAGCGGATAAACGCGAAAGCCACACATAGAATCTTGAATATCAAAGCTTAAGGTTTCGACCCATACCCAAAAATGGGTCAAGTAGCGTCCATAAAGCCTGCCCTTAGGCACGGATTCATCGTACTCAGGTTTGCCTGAAATCAGCGCATCGGGTTTAGCCTGCGCCCTTGCTAGCATAGCCGGAATATCGGCGAGATTGTGTTGGCCATCGGCATCGACCTGCAGCGCATGGCTAAAGCCATCGCGGTAGGCACGGCGCAGCCCCGTCATCACGGCGGCGCCCTTACCGCGATTGTAAGGATGTTGCAGCAGCGTCACCCAAGGATAGGTTTGGGCTAAGGATTGCAGCAGATAACGGGTTTCATCATTGCTGCCATCATCAATCAAATAACAGGGCAGATTAAACTGGGCGAGTTCGGCCAAGGTCTGGGCAATCGCGGCGCTGTGATTGTAATTGGGGATCACTAGGGCGAGCTTAATGGGCGCCGACTCAACGAGGTCGCTGGGTGGCGTTAACACTGGCTCGCTCCGTTATTGTTGACATCGGAAGACTGATTGACCCATGACGAGGCATCAAAGGCGATACGGCCAGACGCGTAACGCTTGTCACCATCGCTATAGGCGAAGGTGAGTTTTGCCTTAGCGGCATTATTGCTAATGCTTAAGGTGACTTCTTGGCCCGGCAGTATGAGTTGCTGAAACTTAAGCACTTCTAAGTTAGCGACCGCCTCTGAATAACCGAAATGTTGGCAGCCTAAACGCACCGCCCAATCTAATTGGGTCACGCCTGGCAACACGGCTTGCTCGGGGAAATGCCCCTTAAAATACTCAAGGTCGGCCGCCACAAGGAGGCGAAATTCAATTGTATCAATGCCGATATTGGAATGCAGGATCGGCGGTAGACTCGATTTAATCATGGTCAAATAACTCAATTAACTCGGCGGTGACACGCTTACCCTGAGTGTTCAGCGGCAAAATATCCGGATAACGCCAGCGGCGTGGCAGGGTGACGCGCTCAAATTGGGTCAGTAAATGTGCTTTTAGGGCATTGTTAATACTGAGTTTACCCTGTTCTTGGTGCACGCTACGCCCCAGTGCCGAGAGGGTTACGACCGCGCCCAATTGGGATTTAAACTGCGGCAGTACCACAAGTGCGGCTTGTTCGACGTAGCTGTGGCTGCACAATAACGTTTCCATCTGCGCCAGCGACAGGCGTTTTTCCTCAATCTTAACGATGCGATCGAGTCGGCCCTTGAGTCTAAACTGGCCATTCTCGGTTGGTTCGATTCTATCTTCGCAGCGCAACCATTCATCGTCGGCCAAATAGGGCGATTTCAGCAGCAGGGCGCCGTCGCTCGGATCTTGGTCTATTGAGATGCGGTCAAACACTTGCCAAGGTTCATCGGCCTCATGTTGACGGCGATAGGCGATGCCACCGGTTTCTGTGCTGCCAAAAATTTCGATGGGCAGGTGACCATAGCACTGGTTGACGCCCTTGGCCGCGGCAAAACTTAATGGCCCGCCAGAGCTAAACACTAGGCTCGGTGAGCGCAGTTGCCGCTCGTGTTCTAGCGCTTTAGGCAGGCGCGACAATTGGGCAGGGCTACTGATCAAACACAGGTTTGGCAGCAAGGCAGTGTAATAACTTAGGGTTTCTGGGTATTCAATTTGCTCGCTTAAAAACGGTCGACTGGCGGCGAGCGGCCACAAAATCTTGAATAACAGGCCATAAATATGCTGGTGAGAAACCGTTGAAACCACACTGCAATGGGGCAAATGCTCTGCAAAAGTCTGTTCGAGCACTGATACTTCGACATCTAATTGCCTGAGTGTTTTACGGATCGCCTTAGGTTCGCCGCTGCTACCGGAGGTAAAGAGCACTAACTCGCCGATAGCCGCACTCACGGGCCAAGGTTTACTCGGTAGGCTCAGCTCTTTTTTTAGCAGCACAAAAGCCTGACTTTCACACAATGGCTTGTCCGACAAGATACCTTCAAACTGGTGGGTTAACTCGCTCAAGGTGCCGGTTTGGGTGTTGGGAGGCAGGATAATTTCCTTGCCCGCTAATAGTGCGGCACACAAACCCACGGCGAACAGATCGCTGGTATCACTGGCGAGCAGCCATTTCTTCTCGGGTGCGGCCTGCAGTTGCTCATAAAAATGCGCCACCTGATGGGTAAATAATGCACCTGTGACTATGTCGTGGTGATTAAAGCTGATCAGTTGTTGGGCAAAGGGCCCTTGGGTTAACCAGTTTTTGAGTAGCTGTGTCATGTTTTCTTCAACCAAAAGCTGCGATATAACCATTCCCCACCGAGGAGCAGTCCCATGAGTACGTATGCAATCAAACCGTTATACAAGGTCCAGGTTGCTAAGCTAGTAAAGCCTGCGGTATAAGCCGCCATAGTGCCATTGAAGATAAATAAGCCGCACCAGAGTAGGGTGACTTTCTTAAGGTACCCAATGGCTTCATCCGGTAAATCGGGTTCTTTCAAGCGGGCTAAACGCTCGATCATGCTAGGCCCACTGTGCAGTGAATAACTGAACAGCGCCAGCATAGTGAGATTTATCACCACAGGATAATACAGCAGCCAGTCGCTGCGCTTGGCAAGATAACTGCCTGCCGTGAGCGCAATCCCCACTAAAAGTGGTAAAACTAATGTCTTAACTCTTTGCTTTTGTAACATTAACCGCACTATCAGCAATAAACACAACATGAGCGCTATGGTGCCAGCGGGCAAATAATTCAGCCCTAAATACACGGCAACCGGATAGGCCAGCACTGTGAGGGCGGTTAACGCCTGCAGTAAGACTCGCATTAGCCTTTAACTAACCCTTCGATGGCATTGACTACATCCTTGACTGTGCGCACCGATTTAAAGTCATCGGGTTGGATCTTTTTGCCCGTCAGTTGTTGCAGCTTAATTACCAGATCGACGGCATCAATACTGTCGAGATCGAGCTCTTCATACAGGTTGGCTTCAGGCGTAATTGCCTCGGCCTCAATTTCGAATTCGTCCACTAAAATACTGGTCAGCATGGCGAGGATTTGTTCACGATTTTGCATATTCCTCTCCTATGGACGCTGGGATTCAATAAAGCGCGCTAAACTGGCGACACTGTAAAAATGGGCCTTAGTGGCATCAGAGTTTGCTTCGATTTTGACATCAAACTTTTTCTTGATGGCTAAACCGAGTTCGAGGGCATCGATGGAATCTAAACCAAGACCTTCGCCAAAGAGCGGCGCATCTGTCTCAATATCATCAATACTGACGTCTTCAAGATCGAGGCAGTCGATGATTAACTGTTTAATTTCATTGTTTAAGTTCATAATTATTTTCGAGTTGTTGTTTATAATAATGTTCAAGATCCCGCGTGAGTTGCCGGGCCATTTTTGCATGCTCACCTAAAGCCGCTGGGTACTTTAGGTGAGAAATTGTTGCGCCGATTTCAACGGCCATACCCATGGTTTGCCTTGGGATCTCATACCAAGGCTGCTCCTTTGTCAAACCACGCACATTGGTACGTAAAACCACAGGTAAAATATCGGCTTCTGCCCTTAAGGCGATATTGGCTGCGCCACGGGCAAAGTCGTTAATGGTCGCACCGAAAACCGTGCGAGTCCCCTCGGGGAAAATAATCAAGTTAGTGCCCCGAGCGAGCACTTGGCGGCAATCCTCTAGCATCAATTCGGCGCCGCGATTAGGGATATAACCCGCGCAGGACACGACACCGCGCAAAAATGGATTACGCCACAGCCCCTGTTTAACTATGCAGCCCGCATTGGGTATTAGGCTTATCAACACCACCACATCCACTAAGCTGGGATGGTTGGCAATAACGATAACACCTTTAGCATCATGTAATTTTTGCGCGCCGTGGCGGCTGACCTTAATCACGCCCGCCCAAGTAAGCATAGCGACAAAGCCTTTGAACATCAGATGCACGGCCTTTTGTACTCGAATAATCCGCGCCTCGGGTGTGCCTGGCCAAAAGCGTAGCAGCGGCAGAATGGTCAAGGAACTTAATAAACCGCCTAAGCCAAAGGCGATATAACAACTTACGCCGCCGAGCCAACGGGGGAGATAATGTAGCCCTTCGCGGCGAGGTTCTGGCGTCGCATAAGCCACATTGAGTCCAAAACACTTTTGCGGACTCTGCGCCGGGTTAGACATGCTCTAGGCTCCAATGCCATTGGGACAGGCAGCCAGAAATATTTTGCGCCGTCGCCAGGGCGTGGATAAATGCGCCATAGGTCAGAGGGCTTAATGTCGTTGTCTCAGAGATGCGGCTGATTGTGAGCTTGGCTGCAGCGGGGACATCGAAGGGCGCGAGCTGTAGACCTAGGGCCAAAGGCAATTCAGTTTCTTGGGTAAACTCATCGTACACAGGTGGCACAGGATCATCACCGAAGACCAATAGCAATGGCTCGGGTGATTGATGTAACTGGGCGAAGGCTTCAACCATAGCTTGGGACAGGGTTTCTGTGCCCGCCGCCACTGAGGTTGAAGGCGCGGTATTGGCCGTTACTATGCCGAAAATGCCGCTGGCGGTGTTGTGCACCGACTGACTAAAGCCTAAGGGCGATAAGGGCTGTTTGGCGATAATGTCTTCGAGTAGTCCAATAGTGCGCGGCAACTCGCCGTGGCGCGAGGCAAAAATAGAGCGGCAGTTTGGCGCCATATTGCACTGAAAACCCGCCTCTAGCATCATCTTAGTCAAGCGGCTAAAGCGGCGACGCTGCATGGCTGGCACTTGTTTGAGTGCCGGGGCCGCACTCTCTGAAAGTATGGTGTCTGACGGAGTTGTATCGAGACTGGAGGCAGCCGAGTCTTCGCACCAACTTTGCCAGCTATCACTATGCGGATATTGAGGCGTCCATGCGCCCCAGGAGAGAATGCTGAATGTTAGTTGCACTACTTTGCCTCGACACTAGTTTGCAGCTGTCTTAGTTATCCCTAACTAAGTTAACACTTTGGTGAATGGAGCGGTCGTTGGCTATTTACGCGTTGGATATAGCGCGTTCAATCCGCCTTTTAGTGGGCGCCATTCTACACCAAGCCCCCCATTTTTATGAAGCCATTTGCTTAATGTGGGTTAATAAAATGCAATCAAGCTCGCGTGAATCACAGTTGAATAACACTCTTTTCAGTGTTGTATGCCTAAATAACTGCTCATAATGATGCTACATCGCAGGGTATCCATGCAGGCACCATTAACTCTTCCTGAGGGCTCCACCGCGCCAAATGTATCCATACACAAAAGCCAGTTCGCCCTCCATGGCTCACGTTCGCAGCGTATCGCTATGCGATGCTCACCATGGCGCAGAGGGCCTGCTTACCGATGCCCTGCTCACCCTATAAAGTGGCCTACAATTCGAAACGATTTAGTTCGGCTGGGTCAAATTAATCAAAAAGGCGCACTTAGGCGCCTTTTAACCACAGTCGTTAGGGCAATTACTGCGCTAGTTGATTTTCGAGTTTACGCAGCGCAATTTTTACTTTGCGGGTATTTTCTGGTCCCATGCGGATCAGTAGTTTTTGCGCGCTGGGTAGGGCCTCTAAATTTGGGTCAACAAATTGGTAGTTAACACTAATAGAGTTAAGTTCGATGGGTTCTTCAATAATGGGGGCTGCGAGTAATATTTTAATCGCCTGCAGCATTCTGTCGTTGAAGTTGGCATTGCTATAGCCAAGTTCTGTGAAGGCCTCGTTGAGTAACGGCGTCAGTTGCTTATAGGTGTTCAGTAAACTCTGCTCGTCCATGTTGGCTATCACAGTCGCATAGGCATCATATCTATGGTAACTGTCTGGATTTAAATAAACCTTATTGGTGATTTCCGACACTGTGAAGAGCTTTTCAGGCCCCTTAATTGGGCTTACCTTACGGGTCAATTCGCCCTGGGCCAAGTTATCCACGAACACCACAAATTGACGGGCGAGATCCTGAGTAATTAATGATGAGCCCACGACATTGTTATTGATGATGGCGAGTGCTTTTTGGTGAACAAATTCATCGCTCTCCGCCAGTGTAGGTATAGGTTCAACCACGACGGCAGGTTCAGCCTCGGTGGCCGGGCTATCGGTCGTTTCCGCTAGGGTCTCAGGTGTATCGGGTAGGGACTGTGTGGTTTCTGGCTCGGGTGTGCTTTCGAGCGTCATAGGTTCGGATGATGGCGCTTCGGGCAGCACAATAGGTGCGTTAGGGATCAATTTAGGCGAGTCTGAACCACCGCTATAGTAATAATATCCACCGGCGGAAAGGAGTACGACGAGCACTATCGCAAAAAGCGCGAAGCGATTGCTACTACTAGAAGAAGTTTCTTGAGGTGTTATTCTATCGTCTTGATTAACTTGCATTTTATATCCTTCGCTTGGGCGTCAAGGTAACGTGGTGAATACATGCAGCTAACATTAGAGTGCAAGGACGGACTTATTTGAAGGCCGTTGGTTCATTTTGCAAGTTTCCATGCGCTTGTCTATAGCGCCTAGCTGAACATATCGCATTTATTTTGAGTATTGAGGCTGGCGGTCTTGTGCATTTGCTACCTAAGCCTGTACATACTGTTGTCTGTGCCCTAGCCAGCGATGAATGATGGCATCGACTCGCTCGGGAGCTTGCAACATTACATGGTTCGCCAGTTTTTGAATGTGGGGAATGAGGGCTTGATCCCGCACTAGGTCGGCAATTTTCAGTTCGGCCAGCCCAGTTTGTTTTGTGCCGAGCACTTCACCCGGGCCGCGAATTTCTAAGTCTTTTTGGGCAATCACAAAGCCATCGTTGCTTTGTCTGAGCACATTGAGCCGTTGGCTGGCAGTGTGACTCAGCGGCGCCTTATAGAGTAACACACAATGGCTCGCTATGGCGCCGCGGCCGACTCGTCCACGCAGTTGATGCAGCTGCGCTAAGCCTAAACGTTCAGGGTTCTCAATGATCATCAGGCTGGCATTGGGCACATCGACGCCGACCTCAATCACAGTTGTTGCCACCAGCAGATGAATCACCCCAGCCTTAAAGTCGGCCATGATTTGTTGTTTCTCGGCGCTCTTCAACCGGCCGTGCACTAGGCCGATACTCAGTTCGGGCAGGGCGAGGCGCAGTTCTTCGGCGGTGTCTTCGGCGGCTTGGCATTCGAGCACTTCGGATTCTTCAATCAGGGTACACACCCAATAGGCCTGACGTTTATCTGTGATAACGGCATTGCGTACTCGTTCGAGCACTTCGTTGCGGCGTGAATCGGCAATGGCGACTGTGGTCACTGGGGTCCGTCCCGGCGGCAGTTCATCGATAATGGATGTGTCGAGGTCCGCATAGGCCGTCATTGCCAGCGTGCGCGGGATCGGCGTTGCCGTCATGATCAATTGATGCGGATGGAAACCTTGGCTCACACCCTTTTCCCGCAGACCTAAGCGTTGGTGCACGCCGAATCTGTGCTGCTCATCTATGATAATTAACGCGAGTTTGCTAAAGATTACATGCTGCTGGAAGATGGCATGGGTACCAATCACCATCTGGGCTGCGCCCGATTCAATATCCTCAAGGGATTGGGTTCTGGCCTTGCCTTTGAGTTTACCCGCAAGCCAGCCCACCCTTAGCCCGAGTGGCTCAAACCAGGCGGCAAAGTTGGCCGCATGTTGCTCGGCTAATAATTCGGTCGGTGCCATCATGGCCACTTGATAGCCATTTTCAATCGCTTGCAGCGCGGCCATCGCAGCGACTAAGGTTTTACCTGAGCCGACATCCCCCTGCACTAAGCGCATCATGGGATGGGGCTTTTCTAAATCTTTGCCTATATCGACAACGACTCTTTGCTGTGCTCCCGTGGGTTTAAAGGGCAAAGCGGCGAGGAAGGGATTAAGCAACTGTCCGGTGACGGGCATGGTGACAGCTGCGTCTAAATTACTGCGCTGCCTTAGGCGTAACATGCTGAGATTATGGGCGAGTAATTCTTCCTGCACGAGGCGCTGCTGGGCTGGGTGTTGGCCTAACTCTAAATCGAACTGAGAGATCCCCGCTGGAGGGCGATGCAACGTCTGCAGCGCTTGTTTAAGGCTGATATTGTTAGGTTGCAACTGCGGTGGCAGTAGCTCAGTTAAACCACCCTCTTCCAGTAACACTAAGGCTTGTTCCGTTAGCTTTATCCAGCTCGCCTGCTTTAAGCCCTCTGTGGTGGGGTAAATTGGCGTTAGGGTATCGCTTAGGTGAACATCTTCACCGGGATAGACGACTTTATATTCTGGATGCACTATCTCGGCCTGATGGCTACCACGGCGCACTTCACCGTAGGCGCGGATCATTAAACCATTTTGCATGGCATTGCGCTGGGCGACGGAAAAGTTAAAGAAGCGCAGGCTTAAGCTGCCAGTGTCGTCGCGCACATTGCAGACCAACATGCGTTTGCGGCCTTGGATGATTTGTGTCGATTGAATTTCGGCTTCTATCGTGCCGTAACCGCCTAGGCTTAGGGCGGCAATCGGATAGATTTGGGTTCTGTCTTCGTAGCGCAGGGGAAGGTGAAACAGCAGATCTTGTACTGTCGTGATACCAAGCTTGGCGAGTTTCTCTGCGACCCGTTTAGCGACGCCTTTGAGGTCGGTGATCGGAACAAGATCCAATTGCTGCAAGTCGTTAGCACTCAATCACTGTTAATTTATACATATACTAACAGAGTATATGCGTAAGGCAATCTTAGGGTGGGCTTTACGCTTGGTGGCCCGTTTCATAAATATTCTGCCCATAAAGTTCACTTTGTATCATTTTGTGGTTTAATCGAACTATCTGTTGCTATTGGGGATATTTAGGCAACGATGCGGTAACAGGGTTGTGAATCGATAATAATAAAGTGATCTCGGATGAAGGATAACGTTTGGGGGAACACGGTCGAGGAGATCTCGCCTATGCGTTTATGGACATTATGCTGTCTCTCTATATGTGTTTTTTTTAGCGTATCGGCGATGGCTAAACTCGATGTCGTGTTCTTTAATCCCGGTGCCGCAGAGGACAGTTTTTGGGGCGATGTCGATAAGTTAATGTTAGTCGCATCGACCAAGCTGGATATTAATCTCAATATTATTCACTCCGATCGTAATCACTTCAAAATGATCACCCAGTTCGCTGAATTATTAGACAATTCACCCTCTCTTCCCCATTACGTTATCTTGGTAAATGAAAAGCAATCGGCACTTAAAATGCTACAAATGCTTTATCCGTATCCCATTTATGTGCAGTTAATTTTAAATGATATCTCCGTTGGTGAGCGTGATATCTTGCTGCAGGATCCCCACTGGCAGGAATACCTATTACCCGCCATTATTCCCGATAATTATGCGATTGGTTCGGCAACCGCTAAATCTTTGCTGGCCGATTTAAAGGATAAAGAGGCTAAGGTTTTATTAATTTCGGGCGATAAATCGACGCCAGCATCTGTGTTTCGCACCCAAGGCGCCCATGATTATTTCTTTATGCAGGCTAATGCAACTGTGGTGCAAACGGTCTATGGCCAATGGAGTGAGGATATTGCCTATGGTCAGGCGTTGACATTGCTTGGCCGTTATCCCGATCTCAATGTGATTTGGACCGCCAGTGATCGTATGGCAATAGGTGTGCTTAAGGCATTGAAAGAAAAAGGGCTACAGTCGGGTAAAGAGGTATTCGTCAGCACGATTAACACTTCACCTGACATTTTACATCTCCGCCGTGAACATGCGATAAGCGTGCTCGGTGGTGGGCATTTTTTAGCGGGAGCCTTAGGCTTAGTACAGTTGCAGCACTATCAACGGACGCGAAAATATATTCCCTATGAAGGGGTCGCGTTATTCGATGTGCTCAGGCCAGATTCGGCTTTTTATCAGATGCTAGTCGCTAGGGATTGGCCCGCCATTTTTCAGGCTGAAATTTTGGATAAATTGCCGCCACAATAATACCTAATAGGTCTCAATGAAACATAAGAATCATTCCATTAGTCACCGAATGACGCTCACCATTATCGGTGTGAGTTCATTTTTTGCGGTGTTAACTATGCTGGTGCAACTGATATGGAATTATCAGGACAGCATCGACAATGCGACGGCGGATATTCGGGAGTATTCCGAGTCTATTCTCCCTAGTATTGCCAAATCACTCTGGGATGTTGACCGTAGTTTACTCTCCGATTTGCTATCGGGCTTAGGTATGATGCCTATGGTATCGAGCGTGAATTTGGAGAGTATTGACGGAGTTGCTATGCAACTGGGGAGGCCTATCCGTGGCAGTGATGGGAGTCAGACGCTGTTTCATTATGCGGTTGAATATCAAGAGCAGCAGATTGGAACTCTCACCGTGGGTCTAGATACGAATAAGCTGTACTACGAGTTATGGCAGCAGTTGATCATTATCGTCCTAGGCAATGGGCTTAAAACCCTACTGATGATTTATCTTATCCTCACTCTCGTACGTTTACTGGTTACGAGCCGTTTGTCGGCATTAGAAGGTTTTGCCAACCAAATCAATCTTCATTCCCTTAAAAAGCTGTCGGTTCCCGAGGCGATTGTGGCAAACCCCGATGAAATCGGCCATGTCGCCCAGTCACTGCAGGCCATGTACCAGAGGATCCGTAACGATTTAGCCCTGAATAAGTGGCAGCAGAGGGCGTTACAACAACAGCAACACCAACTGGAACGTCTGGTCGAGGAGCGCACTCAAGAACTCAATTGGCAGTCGCGGGCGAACCAATTATTGGCTGAAATTTCACTGCAATTTCTCAATATGGATACGCTCAGGCTGGATGAAGGCTTGGCCGAGATCAGCCGTAAAATTGGGGTGTTATTCGATGTCCAGAGGGTGAGTATACTCGAATTTACTCAGGGGCAGGCACAGTATCGCAGTCTGTGGGCGAGTGAGCCTAATGCCGAGCAGATCCAAGGTATTTCCGTTGAAAATGTCACCCTACTGGCACAAAAATTTGCAACGGAATCGATCCTAGTGATTGAAGATATTGGCTCTTTAAAGTCGCTTTCACCGAAGGAATATGGCGTGATGCGTTCGGTGGGCATATGCGCCATTGCCGCTTTTGCGATTAAAAATGCGGGTAACTTGCTGGGATTATTGTCGTTATCGACTGTGACTCGCCCGTTAAATTGGAACATGCAAAAGCACATCATGTTGACGCAATTTGCCGCCGCATTAAACGAATTATTGTTACGCGCAGAAAAAGAGCGGCAAATGTTGGGCTTGCAGCAAGCCTTAGTCTCAGTGAATGCACAGTTGCAGGTCATGGCCGAAACGGATGAATTGACGGGATTAACCAATAGACGTCCCTTTACCCACACCTTAGAAGCCGTATTGCAGGGCAAAGTGCCCGCCGGATTGTTAATGCTGGATATCGATTATTTTAAGCGTTACAACGATACCTATGGCCATCTTGAGGGAGATTCAGTGCTAAAGCGGGTGGCCGAGGCGTTAATGCACAGCGGCATATTACCGCAGGGGGCTTTACTCGCAAGAATTGGTGGTGAAGAGTTTGCCATAGTGCTCGAGCGAGTCACGCCGGGTCAATTAGGGGCGATTGCGAACCAATTATGTTACCAAGTTGCGGAGTTAAATATTCCCCATAGCGGCTCGCCTATGGCCAAAGTGACCACTAGCATTGGCGGGGTTTATCTAGCGCTCGATACCCAATCTGGGCTGAAAATGGCGGATGTGCTTCGCCGGGCGGATATGTGTCTTTACCAGGCGAAGGACAAAGGGCGTAACACTGTGGTGGTCGAGATAAACCCATGGGGCTAAGTCGCTTTTACTGAGCGGGTGTTAGCGGGTTTATTTCTGATTTTTGCCTGCTATAATTGCCGCCCTTTATTTCCCATCTTTAGGTTTGAGCGTGTCAAAACGTGGTAAAAATGCGGCAAATGTGGTGTCGATTTTTAATATCGATGATTTGTCTACCTGGCAAAAGTACCGTAAAGGTCTGTGTGACACTTGCCATGCCACTTGCTGCACCCTGCCCGTCGAAGTCACTGCCAGTGATCTAGTGCGTATGGCATTAGTGGATGAGTTTGAAGCCGAAGGCGATCTAAAAGCGATTGCTAAGCGCCTACAAAAAGCCCGCTTAATCGATAATTTTAATCATAAAACCGCTATTTTTACCCTAGCACGTATGGCGAATGATGATTGCCTGTTTTTGGATAGCAACACTCGCCGCTGCACTATTTACCACCAACGCCCCGAGACTTGCCGTAATCATCCTCAAATTGGCCCTAAGCCAAATTTTTGCCCCTATCGCCCGCGGGTGTGATCTGTTGAGTGCTCAGGTTTGCTTGTTCTCTGTAAACGCTGATGTAGTAATTCTTTTATAATTATCTATTTATAGATTCTGATAAAATAATTAACGGGTGAGTTTTCAGCCTTTTCGACACCAAAATGTCACTTAAATGATGGACGCTCATCGGCATGACAGACGGGTGGCGAGAGCAGAGTCACGCATAACTGAGCGATTAGCAGATATACTAGACACATATTTACTATCGTCTTGAATTCAACTGACACGCGAGCCCTAAAACGCGGGTTGGTCCTAGTTAGTCCAGTGTTAAACAAAAGGTGTTACATGAGTCTCTTTGATAACGTGATGATTATATTGTGCTTGATCGGCGCGAGTTGTTTTTTCTCTATGTCAGAAATTGCCCTAGCCGCCTCGCGAAAAATTCGTCTACGTCAGTTGGCCGATGAGGGGGACACTAGAGCAGAAAAAGTGCTGCATTTGCAGGCCCATCCGGGGAGCTTTTTTACTGTGGTTCAAATTGGCTTGAATGCCGTCGCCATTATGGGCGGTATTGTGGGTGAATCGGCTTTTCGTCCCTATTTCTATCAATTCTTAACCCCTTGGATAAGCGATCCTTGGTTGAGCCAAGTCAGCTTTTTATTGTCATTTGTGTTGGTCACTAGCGCCTTTATTCTGGTGGCCGATTTGATGCCAAAGCGTATTGCCATGGCGATGCCTGAACCTGTCGCTCTAGCGGTGGTTGGCCCCATGAGCATCTGCATTACGCTGCTGCGGCCTTTAGTGTGGTTTTTTAATGGCATGGCGAGTGGCATTTTTAAACTGTTGCAAATTCCGACCGCCCGCAATGACGAAATCACCTCCGACGATATTTATGCCGTGATGAACGCCGGAGCCGAAGCCGGGGTACTGGATAAGGGTGAGCAACAAATGATGGAAAATGTGTTTGAAATGCAAACCGTTTCAGTCACATCCGCCATGACGGCCCGCGAGAGTCTAGTGTACTTTTTACTGCAGGACAGTGAAGAAGATATTAAACGTAAGATCGCCGAAGATCCCCACACTAAATTTTTAGTCTGTGATGGTCAGTTGGATATGATCAAAGGGTTTGTGGATGCGAAAGAACTGCTGATCCGCGTGATCAATGGCGAGAACATCACGCTCAAAGACAGTAGCTTAGTGCATACCTCACTGATCATTCCCGATACCTTAAGCCTGTCAGAGGCGATGGAATACTTCAAAAATAGCCGCGCCGACTTTGCCGTGGTGATGAATGAATACGCCCTAGTAGTGGGGATTGTGACCACCAACGATTTACAGCGCGCCGTGATGGGCGCGTGGTCGCTGCACGAGAGCGAAGAGCAGATCATCGCCCGTGATAGCAACTCTTGGCTAGTCGACGGGGTGACGCCTATTACCGACGTGATGCGCGCCTTCGGCATCGAAGAATTCCCGCACAATCAGAACTATGAAACCATCGCCGGTTTTATGATGTATATGCTGCGTAAAATCCCCAAGCGTACCGATTTCGTCAACTATGCCGGCTACAAGTTTGAGGTGGTCGATATCGATTCGTACAAGGTCGATCAGCTATTGGTCACTCGTATCGATGCTAACGATAAATTGATGTCGCCAGATACCTAAATCACTTCTAAGAAAGCGCTCAGTATGGGGTCATCCAGTCGTTTCACCTTGCAACAGCAGCCGAGTTCAAAGGGCGGTATCGCAACGGGAGAGGCGAGTAACTGGATGCGATCCCGCACTGGGCTGTTATTGATCACCACTTCTGGGCTGATGCTCACGCCGCAGCCTAACGCTACCATAGAGGCGATCGCTTCTTGGCCCGACACTTGGGCATAGATATTAGGGCTGATGCCCATTTGTTTAAACCAGTTATCGGCGCGGCGCCGTCCGGGGCCATGATCGGGAATGATAAAGGGCACGCTCGACCAATCGATGGGCGTTTGGCTAATTTGCTGCTGCACCGCGCAGCGGATAGTCGGCGCAATAATCGACAGCGGCACATCGTCGATTTTGGCAAAGTGTAAGCTGCTCGGAAACGGATCGGGTAGGGCGGCGATGGCGATATCGGCGCGATTCTGCTGCACTTCGGCCAGCGCGTTCGCCGCATCTCCTGTGGTTAAGGCTATTTCGACGAAGGGATGCTCTTGGCGGAATCGATCCAACAAACCCGGTAAATGACTGTAGGCGGCGGTGACCGAGCAATACAGATTTAACCGACCGCGCAGCACGTCCTGTTTAAGATCGATACTGTGCTTGAGTGTGCTCCAATGGTTCAAGGTCTGCTCGGCGAACAGCTTAAACTCACGCCCAGCATGGGTTAAGGTCACGCTGCGATTGTCCCGCTCGAGCAATTTCGCGTTCACTTCCTCTTCTAATCTTTGCAGTGCTCGGCTTAGGGTCGATGGGCTCACATGCATCTGCTCCGCCGTTTTGGCGAAGTGCAAACTGTCACATAAGTGCAGGTACAATTTGAGGGTACGAATATCCATAGCTTATCCTGTTTAGTTTGAACTTAAGCCTAGCTTGAGTGACGGCGTGATTCGGTGCTGCATATTGGTGCCGATATTACTGCCAGTGTTACTGATCATGATTGCAATTGACGTTGCTAAAAACGCAATATGAGGTTTCGAATATATCATTTTAAGCAATGATAAGCATGGGTTATAGTGATTTCAATCACAACCAAGTCGTAACATTATGTTAGTTTGGTTGCGTCCAAAATTTCTGACTTATAGGTGGTATATCAGATGGCTAACTATTTTAACTCTCTGAATTTACGTCAACAATTAGCACAGCTTGGCCAATGTCGTTTTATGGATCGCTCTGAATTTGCCGACGGCTGTCACTACATCAAAGATTGGAATATTGTTATTTTAGGTTGTGGTGCCCAAGGCCTTAACCAAGGCTTGAACATGCGTGATTCGGGTCTGAATATCTCCTTTGCCCTGCGTCCTGAGGCGATTGAACAGAAACGTGCCTCATGGCAGAAAGCGACCGACAACGGTTTTTGTGTCGGTACCTTTGAAGAATTAATCCCTACGGCGGATCTGGTGCTTAACCTGACGCCGGACAAGCAGCATTCCAACGTGGTTAACGCGGTTATGCCACTGATGAAACAAGGTGCTACCTTGTCCTACTCCCACGGCTTCAACATTGTTGAAGAGGGAATGCAAGTTCGTCCCGATATCACTGTGGTGATGGTTGCCCCTAAGTGCCCAGGCACTGAAGTGCGTGAAGAATACAAACGTGGTTTTGGTGTACCTACCCTTATCGCGGTTCACCCAGAAAACGATCCAAACGGTGACGGCTTAGAGATTGCTAAAGCCTACGCCAGCGCCACGGGTGGTGACAGAGCCGGTGTTCTACTGTCGTCTTTCATCGCCGAGGTGAAGTCGGATCTGATGGGCGAGCAGACCATTCTGTGCGGTATGTTGCAGACGGGTGCCATCTTAGGTTATGAGAAAATGATCGCCGATGGCGTTGAGCCAGGCTACGCGGCCAAGCTTATCCAGCAAGGTTGGGAAACGGTCACTGAAGCGCTGAAACACGGCGGCATCACTAACATGATGGACCGTTTGTCTAATCCAGCCAAGATTAAAGCATTTGAAATTGCAGAAGATTTAAAAGAAATCCTCCAGCCATTATTTGAAAAGCACATGGATGACATCATCAGCGGCGAATTCTCTCGCACTATGATGCAAGATTGGGCGAACGACGATGCGAACCTGCTGCGTTGGAGAGCCGAAACTGGCGAAACAGGTTTCGAAAATGCCCCCGTATCGAGCGAGCATATCGACGAACAAACCTATTTCGACAAAGGTATTTTCCTTGTCGCTATGATCAAAGCGGGTGTGGAACTGGCGTTCGATACTATGGTGTCTGCGGGTATAGTGGAAGAGTCGGCTTATTACGAGTCACTGCATGAAACACCACTTATCGCCAACACTATTGCCCGTAAGCGTTTGTACGAAATGAACGTGGTGATTTCAGACACGGCCGAATACGGTTGCTACCTGTTCAATCACGCCGCCGTGCCACTGCTGCGCGATTACGTTAATGCCATGTCACCTGAGTATTTAGGTGCGGGTCTTAAGGATAGTTCCAACAGCGTCGATAACCTGAAACTCATTGCCGTCAATGATGCGATTCGCCACACAGATGTGGAATATATTGGTGCCGAACTTCGCGGTTATATGACTGAAATGAAAAGTATTGTTTGAGTTAAATTGACCAAATAAAGGCTGATATAAAATGCCAAGACACTAGGATCAGGTGCTTGGCATTGTTGAAAATTTTACCTGCTTCGTGGGTTGTCGAGCGGGCAAAAACGACACAGTTAGTGAGTCTATGGTTCAGTAGGTGAATCGCGCCGACTGAGGCTCAACAGTTAACGTTTTACCTTGTTGTTTTGCATTGTCTCGGCAGGGAAGCTGAATTTTTTTTGACAAAAGATATTTTTTATTGTGTTTGGCTGTCGCTTTATGGTAAAGCTAATAGCTCGCAACGGGCAGAGCCCTGCGACTTATTATTTAAGCGATACTCATATTTCAGAAAACACCGATTAGGGATCCATATTGATGTTTAACCAAGCTGCCAAGCTCATTCTCGTGATTATTACCGTCGTGATTATTAAATCACAGCGGGGGCGGCGCATGGCGAACTGATAGACCTAAAAGGTTAAAAGTTTCGAAAGAACCCCCCGCTCCGAAAGGACCGGGGGGTTCTTCGTTTCAGGGGCTAAGTTTTAAAACCTAAGTTTTTTAGACCAGTTTCGAAAGAGTAAAAATAGTCGATTTTCGGCAATTCAGGACTAACGTAGCGAGAAAGAATATGGAACCAGGGCAGATGATCAGAGGCGCAGACGCGGTAATCAAAGTGTTAGCAGCACATGGCGTCACCACAGTGTTTGGTTACCCAGGTGGTGCCATTATGCCAATCTACGATGCCCTCTATGGCAGCCCCGTCGAACATCTGCTCAGTCGTCACGAACAAGGCGCCGCCTTTGCCGCAGTAGGATACGCAAGAGCCAGCGGTAAAACTGGCGTGTGCTTTGCGACCTCAGGCCCTGGCGCGACTAACCTGATCACCTCCCTTGCCGACGCGCTGTTAGATTCTGTGCCTATGGTGGCCATCACAGGCCAAGTCTCTACCGCCGTTATCGGCACCGACGCCTTTCAAGAAATCGACGTGTTGGGCATGTCACTGAGCTGCACTAAGCACAGTTTTATGGTGACAGACGTCAACGACCTGATCCCAACCTTGTATCAAGCTTTCGAAATCGCCGCATCCGGTCGCCCTGGCCCTGTGCTGGTCGATATCCCGAAGGACATTCAACTCGCTCACCTCGAATATCGCACACCTTTGCTGGCCGTCATGAACGAACCCCAAGCCGAGATGAATGATATCGACGCCGCCCGTGCGCTGTTGGCTGAAGCGAAACAACCTATGTTGTATGTCGGCGGTGGTGTCGGCATGGCGGGCGCGGTCGATCAACTGCGTGAGTTTATTAAAGTAACGGGTATACCTTCGGTCGCGACCTTGAAAGGACTGGGCAGTATCGCCCACGGCACGCCCGGTTACTTAGGCATGTTAGGCATGCATGGCGGCAAGGCTGCCAACTTAGCGGTACAGGATTGCGATTTGTTGATCGTGGTGGGTGCTCGTTTCGACGACCGAGTCACTGGCCGTTTAGCGAGCTTTGCCGACAAGGCCAAAGTGATCCATTTAGACATAGACGCCGCCGAACTGGGCAAACTGCGTATGCCAGAGGTGGCAATCGCCGGTGACTTACGCCAAATCCTCCCCGCCTTAGCCATGTCGATGAACATCACGCCTTGGCAGGCCGAGGTGGAGCATTTATCCCGTAAGCATCAATGGGATTATCAACACCCCGGCAGTTTGATCTACGCCCCCGCACTGCTGCGCCGTTTAGCCAATAAATTACCCGAAGACAATGTTGTTTGTTGTGATGTAGGCCAGCACCAAATGTGGGTCGCCCAGCATATGTGGTTCCGCCGCCCAGAGGATCATCTGTCCAGCGCGGGCTTAGGCACTATGGGCTTTGGTTTGCCCGCCGCCATTGGCGCGCAAGTGGCCCGCCCCGATGCCACTGTGGTGACTGTCTCTGGTGATGGGTCTTTTATGATGAATGTGCAGGAACTGACCACCATCAAACGCCGCAAGCTGCCAGTGAAAATCGTGCTTATCGACAATCAAAAACTCGGCATGGTGAAGCAGTGGCAGCAGCTATTTTTTGAAGAGCGCTACAGCGAAACGGATTTATCCGATAACCCAGATTTTGTGCAATTGGCCTCCGCCTTCGATATCCCCGGCCGCACGATTTTCTCTTCCGACGAAGTGGAAGAAGCCTTAACCGAAATGTTAGCGGCTAAGGGCCCGTATTTATTACACGTTGCAATCGACGATGCTTTTAACGTTTGGCCACTGGTGCCCCCCGGCGCATCAAACAGCGATATGATGGACGAAATGGAGAAACAAACATGATCCACTCTCTGGAATTAACGGTTCAACAACGCCCCGAAGTGCTTGAGCGTGTCCTGCGCGTGACTCGCCATCGTGGCTTTAGGATTACCCAAATGCAGATGCGCATGAACGACGATGCGAGCCTGTCGCTGGATATGGAGGTCGATAGCGAACGTGCCATCGAACTCTTAAGTAATCAGCTGAATAAACTGATTGATGTGACTCAGTGTAAGGTATTGTTACCACTGAGCTTGCAACAAACGGCGAATGCGTAAGCCTGCGCCATAAGAATTAAGAATACGATTTTTCGATTTGAGATAAAGGATACAGTCAATGCCAAAGTTACGTTCAGCTACCAGTACCGAAGGCCGCAATATGGCGGGTGCCCGTGCGTTATGGCGCGCCACAGGGGTGAAAGACAATGATTTTGGTAAGCCAATTATCGCCATTGCTAACTCCTTTACTCAGTTTGTACCGGGTCACGTGCACTTAAAAGACATGGGCTCACTGGTGGCGAGCGCCATCGAAGAAGCGGGCGGTATCGCCAAAGAATTCAATACGATCGCCGTCGATGATGGTATCGCCATGGGCCACGGCGGCATGCTTTACAGTCTGCCATCGCGTGAGCTTATCGCCGACAGTGTGGAATACATGGTTAACGCCCACTGCGCCGATGCCTTAGTCTGTATTTCCAACTGCGACAAGATCACCCCCGGCATGTTGATGGCGGCGCTGCGCCTCAATATCCCCGTCGTGTTTGTGTCTGGTGGACCGATGGAAGCGGGTAAAACTAAGCTGTCGGATAAGCTCATCAAGCTCGACTTAGTCGATGCTATGGTGGCGGGCGCCGACTCGAACGTGAGCGATGAAGACAGTGCCAAAATTGAGCGTAGCGCGTGCCCAACCTGTGGATCTTGCTCGGGTATGTTTACCGCGAACTCAATGAACTGTTTAACCGAAGCCCTAGGGTTATCGCTGCCGGGTAACGGCTCTATGCTGGCCACCCACGCGGATCGCCGTGAGCTATTTTTAGAGGCGGGTCGGCGGGTGATGGCGCTGGCAAAGCGTTATTATCATCAAGATGATGCATCGGCATTGCCACGTAATATCGCCAGCTTCAAAGCCTTCGAAAATGCCATGACCTTAGATATCGCCATGGGCGGTTCATCTAATACCGTATTGCATTTATTGGCCGCCGCGCAGGAGGCCGATGTTGATTTTACCATGGCGGATATCGACCGTATGTCGCGCCTGGTGCCGCACCTTTGTAAGGTCGCACCCTCGACGCCTAAATATCATATGGAAGATGTGCACCGTGCGGGCGGCGTGATGGGGATTTTAGGCGAACTCGACAGAGCCGGATTACTGCATACCGATGTGTTTCATGTGGCTGCCGATGAAGGCGGCAATTTAAAGTCGGTGCTGGCGAAATACGATGTGATGCAGACCCAAGATGAAACAGTAAAACACTTCTTTATGGCGGGGCCTGCGGGCATTCCGACCACTAAAGCCTTTAGCCAAGATTGTCGCTGGACTTCGCTCGATGATGACAGACGAGAAGGCTGTATCCGTAGCCGCGAGTTTGCCTTCAGCCAAGAGGGCGGGCTTGCCGTATTATCGGGCAACGTGGCCGAGAATGGCTGTATCGTTAAAACGGCGGGCGTGGATGAATCGAATCTGACTTTCGTTGGCTCGGCGCGCGTCT